>JFJP01037041.1_pt1 | contig 55338 bp, 45 predicted proteins | sample 431651 | NCBI WGS metagenome assembly JFJP01 (sample SAMN02602958, study PRJNA72255) | Microbial mat metagenome, whole genome shotgun sequencing project. | biome: fresh water; feature: sink hole; material: water; isolation source: purple microbial (photo- and chemosynthetic) mats found in... | reverse complement strand
TCATGATCCTGATAGGGGAGTTCGATTAAAAGAAAAGCCTTTTTTGCTTCGCAAAATACGGTCTTTTATATTTTTATAAATTCTGAAGTAAGTTTCCAGTTAAAAGCAGGATTATTTCATGATCCTGATAGGGGAGTTCGATTAAAAGAAAAGCCTTTTTTGCTTCGCAAAATACGGTCTTTTATATTTTTTTTCAGCCTCGAAGCAGGCTTCGATCTATCAAAAAATATAAAAGCCCTATACTATCGTACAAGGCTTTTCTTTTGTCGGGGTGGCAGGATTCGAACCTGCGACCTCCTGCTCCCAAAGCAGGCGCGATGACCGGACTACGCTACACCCCGTAAAAGAGTTGCAAATGTAAACATGTTTTTTGTTAAAACAAAAAATCAGTCCTACTTTTTTGTCCTTATTTTAATAAAAGAATTTTTATCAATGCTAATAATGCTGTATCCATTATCTGCCCTTAACATGCAATACTCTAGTCGATTTTTTTAACGTACGCAAAACAATAAAAACAATAAACGTAATAATCAATATATAGAGCCAAAATCCGGAAATTTTGAATTTGCTATATTCAACATAGTTTCTTAATACATCTAAATATGCAAATGAAATACCTATGGCAAATAACCCATTGTATTCTCTTTTTAATACATTTTTAAACGAGAATTGTAAATCTGCATTTTCCCAGCCTTTAAGTCGTGGAAAAAATGCAGGTGTACGTAACGACCATTCCAGATATTGCTCACCAAACTTGCGTTTTAAAAATTGCTCTTCAGCAAACATTATTCTTTCGTAATACAGCCAAAACAGAAGAATACAAACTGCTGTAAACCAATAATTATTCACAAACAAAATGATCCCGAACCACATTAAGAAGTTACCCAGATAAAGTGGGTGGCGAACTACAGAATATATCCCTTTGGTATTTAAACTTTCAGCTACCTGCTGATCGGTATTTCGACCGGATGTTCCGCTTGGAGTAAATCCGATAACCAATATTCTTACTGCTAATCCTAACAATGAAATAAACAAACAGAATATAGACCATTTAAGACCTGAGAATGCAAAATCTTGGCGAGCTTCTAAGTAAACCACAAGTGTTGCCAATGGAAAAAGTACCAATGGTAAAAAACTGCGGTATTTAAAAAACCAGTTTCCTGTTTTGTCAAATTCTTCTACTAAAGACATATTATTTGTTTTTAAAAATTACATCTGAAAATAAAAAAAACCCGCACCAGGCGGGCTATTTTGTTGTTGCTTATGGATTAAGCTGGATGAATAGCCTCTACTGGGCAAACATCAGCACATGCACCACAATCTGTACAAGTATCTGGATCAATTTTGTAGATATCACCTTCAGATATTGCTTCAACTGGACATTCGTCAATACATGTACCACAAGCTGTGCAGTCATCACTTATTTTGTAAGCCATACTATTTGTTTTTAAGTTTACAATTAATATTTATTCATGTACAAAATTATCTGCAAAAATTGAATAGAAAAAGAATTTAATCATTAATTGGTCTTTTAGTATTAATTTAGAATCTTTCTAAATAAGTATGTTTATTTTCATTATCAGATATCTAAAACAGAAGGACTTAATCATTTAAAAATTTAATTGCCTGATATGTTATTAGAGCCATGGCTGTTTTTAACGATTCTTCGTGTATTGTAAAGTTTGGCGAATGTAAAGGCGAAAATGAGGTTGAGCCTGGTTTAGTTACTCCAAAACGGTAAAACACTGCAGGAATTTCTTGCGAATAATAGGCAAAATCTTCTGATGTCATTCGTGATTCAAGAAGTACAACATTTTCCTTTCCAATAAAATCTTGTGCGTTTATAATAGCTTTTTTAGTCGATTCAGCATGATTCGATAATACAGGATATCCTTTTAAGATTTTTACTTCAATGCTTAGCTTATTTTGGTTGGCTATGTCTTGTGCAATTCTGTTTATTTCGGAGTGTGCTTTCGCTCTCCATTCTTCGTTCATGGTGCGGAATGTTCCTTCCAAAAATACTTCATCCGGAATAATATTGGTTGCTCCCTGAGCAATTACTTTACCAATTGACAAAACGGTTGGTATTCCTTTTGGAGCAAGATTACTCGAAATCTGTTGTAACTCAACAATAAGTTTTGATGCTACGAGTACTGTATTATCAATTTTATCTGGTATTGCAGCATGTCCACCTTTGCCTTTAACGGTGATATAAATCTCATCGCTCGAAGCCATATAGATTCCGGATTTTATACCAATCATACCTGAGAATAATTCGGGATAAGCATGCTGAGCAATAATTAACGATGGTTTAGGGTCTTTAAGTACACCTTCTTCAATCATCATTTTTGCTCCACCTGGTATTTTCTCTTCGGCAGGCTGAAAAATGAACTTAACGGTTCCTTCAAATTCGTTTTTCAATTCATTTAAAATCATTATGGCTCCTAATAAAGAAGCTGTATGAGCATCGTGCCCGCAGGCATGCATAATTCCATTGTTTGCTGATTTAAAAGGGATTTCATTTTTTTCATCAATAGGTAAGGCATCCATATCAGCTCTTAGTGCAATGCATCTTTTATCCGGATTTTTTCCTTCGATAATGCCAACTATACCTGTTCCTGCAATTCCAGTTTTGTGTTTTACTTGTATTGAGTTGAGTACCGATGTGATATATGTTGAAGTTTCGAACTCTTTAAAAGACAACTCGGGGTTTTTATGAATATGTTGTCTTATTTCAACAACCTGAGAAAAATGTTTTTCTGTTAGTGTTCTAATTTTTTCCTTTAGGTCCATTTGATTTACTTATTAAAAATCATTTTTAACGAAACAAGTAACATAAAAACCCCAAAAATTGTTTTAAGCGTTTTTGCAGGTATATGAGTTGAAACTACCGAGCCAACATAACTTCCCAAAACAGTAGCGATGATTAAAACGGCAGCATACTTATAATCAATATAATTGTTTTTTGCATAATGCATTACAGCGAAAATACCCACAGGTAAAAGCAACACAAGAAGACTGGTTCCTTGTGCCTGATGTTGGGAAAATCCCATTATGAAAACCAGTGCAGGAACAATTATTATTCCACCACCAAGTCCTAATGCTCCGCCTACAAATCCGGCAAAAAGACCAATAACAAGTAATAAAATCAGCTCGTTTGCACTCATATAGTATGTTTTAAAAATCCAAACTTAACGAAAAATAAAAAACTCTTAGTAAAACCTCCTGATTTTCTATTCCCCAAGCCCAGTCGAGTCGAATAAAATATCCCAGCACCATAACCCGCAAACCAACACCATAACCCGCAACTATCGGATCTTTTTCTGTATCAATGGTTATTGTTATAGGTTTGTTCTGAATTACTTTTTTACTGTAAGCATTTTCATCCGACCAGGGCGATGAACCACTCCAGGCTGTACCTACATCAAAAAAACCAACCAGCTGCATGTTTGTCCAGAATGATGAGCTTAAGGGATAATTAGAAAAATATTTTACAAAAGGCCATCTTAACTCTGTGTTTATAAGTGCAAAGCTGTTTCCGTTTCGGATATTCTGCGGAAAACCTCTCATATTTGTTGCTGAGGCCTGAAAAGCATAATCTTCATCGGTGTTTATAGGAATTTCATTCAAAGGTATAAAAGTTGGAGTAGTACCCGAAAAATTAGTCCAATTGTCAACACCACCGAGATAATAAATTAACTTACTTTTTCCAAACGAAGTACTGGCTGCAAGTCGACTGGCAAATATCAAATCACGATGAATTTCGATATAATGTCTGAAATCTCCTCCTAAAACAAACAAATCTGACTCAGAACTATTAATTTGTCTATAATACTCGCCAAAAAGTTTAAATCGTGTTCCACTATACAGATTTATTCCTGTACTGATAGTATTATCGAAAATATATTCAAGCTTAAGTCCTCCCCAGAGTTTTTGATTATCGGGTTTTTGTAATGTATTTCGATCGGTGGCAAGGTAAGTGAGTTTATCATATCGCAATGTAATTGAACCTGTTAGTCCTGCAACCTGACTAAATGGTATTGTTCTGATATACATTAGTTTATGACTCAATGTTTTTGACACAAAATCAGGTGTTGTATTTTCGAAGCTCTGTCGGTGAAAGATGTATTGCTCATCAATTTTCCGTTTCAGATTTTCGAAACTTACCAGGTATTCGTTGCTTTTAAAATCAAGAGACAGTCTTACACCGGCAATTATCTTGTAATCTTCCAATAAATCAGTGGCTCCAATCTTAATCAATGCATTTAATCCGGGATTAAAATAAACTGCTCCACCTGTAAATGTCTGGTAAGAAGAATTTAAAAAGCTAAAATCGACCTGACTTACAAGTTCATTGGTAAAAAAAGTTCGTTGGTAAATCTGAATTTTTGGAGTTGATTTTTGAATTACCGTTGTATCAATTGGAATGTTATGGTATTTGTACGAATAATAAGGTTTTTCAATCTCAAACGAATAATGATTAATATCCGCATAGTTATTTTCGGTCGAAAAGATCGTTGCCGAATCGGGCGTATCCTTTTTTGATTCAATAAAATCTGAGCTTTTTATATTCTCTGTTTCAACTTTTTTACGGTAATTCGTTAATTCCATTTTATACTCACTTGATTTCACGAAGTCTAGATCCTTATTGTATTCAGCATTAAACAAATTATCCTGGAAAGAGAGTTTTACATACTGATTATTCCATTTGTTTACGTCGTATTCAATTATATTTCTGGAGTTATTGCTTAATGCCTTTTCGTTTAAGTAATAACGGTAATGGATTGCAGTATCAATAAAATTAATTGTACTGTCGTAAAAAGCAAAATACAAATTCTGAATTCCGTTTTTATCGCTTAAATAGATATAGTTGTTGTTTGCTTCAAATGGCTGTTTTTCGCTAATATTTTCGGTATTGCTCAGATTTGTGAGTTTTTTGTCTTTTTGCTTCAGATTAAAGATAAATAAATCGCTGTTGTTTAAATATATTAACTGGTTGTTATCAGTCAGATTTTCGCTAATGCGATTGGATGAGAAGATTATCTCTTGATCATTTTTAATGAAACGGGGGTTAAACTCATCAGAAATATCTTTGGTAACCTGAGTACTTGTTGATGATGCTACATCATATACAAATATATCTGTTAACCCGTTGCGCACTGCCGAGAAAACCATTTTCGATCCATCAGAGGAATACGAGAAATCTAGAATCTTATCAAATGAAAACAAGTTTCGGTAGCTAAGCACATCATCATCAATCGAATATTGTATGATTTGCAGTTTATTTTGATATTCAGTAATAATGGTCAGATAGTTTCCTCCAGGATGCCAGCTTAGCACAGGATAAGTAAAATCGTTGATTTGCTTAAGTTTATATCCATCTTTATAAACCTTTTTTGTTTTACCCGTTTTTGTATTATAAACCCAGATTTTGTAAAGCCCTTTTTCGTTTGAAACATAGGCAATATAATCTCCCTTCGGACTAATTTTAAATTGATAATATTCCCTCTCTGGCTTTGGATTTCGGATTATATTAGTTGGTTTATACAAGGTGTCGGCAAAAAATGATTTTTCTTTTGCGTAATAATCATAAAAATAAGTAAACCATTGGTTGGTTAATTCTTTAGTCGAAACTCCTAAAACGGTTTCTAGAGAGTGGTTTATACCCTTATTAATCCGGGTAATAAATAAAATATCAGGTATAATTGTTCCGCCATAATATTCGTTGAGAAATTTCCAAAATGAATGTCCTGCAATCTTTGCATCATTTCCCGAAAGATGATTTAGTTTTAAATACGATTTGCTTTCTATTCCATCTTTAACTTTATTTTCGATTTCCAGATTCCAATCTTCTGCAAGATAAGAACTAAGACCTTTGATAAACCAATCAGGAATATTAAGCAGGGTAGAACTAGAAATGTTTTCAGATAAACTGCTGCCTAAAAGCATCTCAGTAATAATGGCCTCTGCAATTGTTTCTCTGATTTGTTTCTCGTATTCGATATGGTTTCCCTGAAAAAATAAACTTATTTTATTTCTGTTGATTTTTGTTATTCCACCTGTGTTATATTCGCTTTTACCAGTAACCAAACCGATATTGCTTTGTTTAAAGTCGGAGAATTTATTAAAAACTACCAGAATTAATTTGTCCTTTAGTTCGTAATTAAGCAGTTGTTCAATCCGGATAATTTCGTTATAAGCATATTGATCGGTAAATCGTGCAATGGCTTCTCCTTCCTGATTAAAATAGGTGTCATATTTATCATTCTTAATGAACGACCAGAAAAAATCGTTATACTGAACTCTTTTTTTACCAAAATCCATCTGATGGCCATTATAAAATTGCCCAAACAAATAAGTTGATGAGCAGCTAATCAGACAAATAAATAAAAAAAGTAATTTTCGGGGCATTAATTTTTATTTTGGTATCAGATTTGCAAAATTACACCATGAATTTAATACAATATTATAAAAAGTTAAAGATTGTTAACATTAAACCAGAACATAATTTTATTGTTATATTTGTTCGATTCAAATAAATATTACTAATTCTTTCAATTTGAATGCTATGAAAAATTTTTTATTAATTGCAATTGCAGTTTTATTTACAGCAAGTATTACTTATGCGCAGCCGGCAACAATTTCATTCGAAAAACAGATTCATGATTTTGGTAAGATAAAAGAAGATGGCGGAAACGTGGAGTATTCATTCGAGTTTATCAATACTGGTCAGAGTCCTCTTATAATAACAAAGGTACAAGCATCATGCGGGTGTACATCTCCTTCGTGGACAGAGAAACCAGTTATGCCTGGCCAAAAAGGATTTGTTAAAGCTATTTTTGACCCGAAAAACAGACCAAGTACTTTTAATAAAAGCATTACAGTCGAGTCAAATGCCAGTAACCCAAGAGTAGTATTAAGGATTCAAGGCGATGTTTTGCCACGCGAAAGAACGGTTCAGGATATTTATCCAAAAGCTATTGGCGAACTGAGAATACAATCAAATCATTTCTCTTTTGTTACTGTTTATAATGATGAGGTTAAAATAGATACATTTAAAGTTTATAACTCATCAAAAGAACCGTTAAAAGTTAGTTTTACCAATGTGCCTGCATATATCAAATTAAGACCCGAACCTTCAGTTTTAAAACCTGATCAACATGGTTTTATAGTTGGAGAATATGATGGTAGAAAAGTTAATGATTGGGATTTTATTACAGACAGAGTAAAAATCCTTATTAATGATATTGAAGTTCAGAATAATGCAATTACAATAAGTGCAAATGTTCAGGAAAATTTCTCAACACTATCTCCTGAGCAATTAAAAAATGCACCCAAATTAGTTTTTGATGCTCCAAGGCATAATTTTGGTAAGATTAAAGGCTCAGGTAAATATGAACATGAGTTTACCTTTAAAAATACAGGTAAGAGTGAGATGAAAATCCATAAAATAAAGGCAACCTGTGGATGTACTACTGTTAATCCTGAAAAAACCGTTTTAAAACCTGGTGAAAGCAGTTCGTTTAAAATAGTATTTAGCTCTGGCGGAATGAGAGGTAAACAGAATAAATCTATTTATGTGATCACCAATGATCCCGAAAGTCCAACTACCAGACTAATGATTAGTGCTGAAATAGAAGAGTAATCCATATATATACTCTTAATATTTAAGCAGTTGGTTTGTACTAACTGCTTTTTTGTTTCTGTTATATTTTTTTATTCTTTTGTAAAACTCTAAATTCGCAGAAAAGCTTTTTTATGGAGGGTAAGCAAAAGGATTCGGACAAGAAATTCAAAACTGCACTAAATGTGCAGAAGGGGATTGAACAACCCGAATCCATAAATCCAGAAATTATCGCACGCTTTAAAAAAAGGAAAAGAACTCTATATACAGTTGATGATTATGTTGATGGGGTTTTAAATAAAAACCGTACAATTCTTGGTCAGGCTATCACTCTAATTGAAAGTTCTTTACCAGAACATAATCAGCTGGCATTTCAAATTATTGAAAAATGTCTTCCTTATGCAAGAAAATCTGTCAGGATAGGGATTACAGGTGTTCCGGGTGCAGGGAAAAGTACTTTCATTGAAGCATTGGGCAAGTATACAACTAAATTGGGTCGAAAACTCGCCGTATTAGCTGTTGATCCAAGCAGCGAACGTACTAAGGGAAGCATTTTGGGTGATAAAACCCGGATGGAGGAACTTTCTGCTGATCCGAATGCATTCATAAGACCTTCGCCATCTGCTGGTTCGCTGGGTGGTGTTGCTAAGAAAACACGTGAAACAATCATTCTATGCGAAGCCGCAGGCTTTGATACCATATTTATTGAAACAGTTGGTGTGGGACAGTCTGAAATAGCGGTGCATTCTATGGTCGATTATTTCTTGCTTTTAATGCTTGCTGGTGCCGGTGATGAGTTGCAGGGAATAAAACGTGGTATAATGGAGATGGCCGATGGAATTGCCATTACAAAAGCAGATGGCGAAAATGTTGTTAAAGCTGATCTGGCTAAAATAGAGTATCAAAATGCATTACATTTATTTCCACCTACTGATTCGGGATGGAGCCCTAAGGTATTTACTTGCTCTTCGCTCAAATGCATCGGGATTGATGTGATATGGAATAGCGTTTTGGAATACATAGATTTTGTGAAAGCAAATAATTATTTTGAACATCGACGAATGCAACAGGCCAAATACTGGATGTATGAATATATCAATGAGTCACTTCGAGATAACTTTTATAATCAACCTTATATTCAAGAAAAACTTACCGAATTCGAAGAAAAGGTGTTGCACCGAAAAACAAATTCTTTTCTAGCGGCCCGAATATTACTGGATGAGTATTTTAATATGAACAAATAATTTGTTTATCCGTTATTCAGAAAATCTATAATTGTATAAATTTTTGTATGTTTGGTAAATTTTAAATATTAACAATAATCTTAACAAAATGAAAAAACTTTTTTATGCTTTAATGGCAATGGTTCTCTTGTATTCTTGTAATTCAGAACCACAATATAAAATAACAGGCACTATTGAAGGTCTTACTTCTGGAACTGCCTTACTTCAAAAAGGTAACCAAAGGACACCAATTACGGTTGACTCAGTTAGCTTCGAAAAAGGAAAGTTTGTTTTCAAAGGTGCGGTTCCAGAACCTGATTTTTATATCATAAAATTTGCTGATACTCTGGGTGTAATTCCGTTATTACTTGAAAATAAAGAGATAACTATTAATGTTCATATTGACAGTATTTATGATGCTGATATTAAGGGTTCTGAAAGTACAACCAAATTTATTGAATTTGATAGAAATCTTGGAGATTTCGAAATGAAATTCAGAGATTTATACGAAGAATATGTGCAAGCAAATATGTCTGGAGATGCTGCAAAAGTTAAAGAAATAGAAGAGCAATACGAAGGTATTGAAACTGAACAAATGGATTATATGAAAAACTTTGTAAAAAGCAATTCTAAATTATTTGTTGGTCCATTTGTTACTTCACAATACTTAATGGTACAGATTGAACATACTGAACTTGAGCAAATCGCTGCAGAATTTGATACTACAATGAACAGTTCAAAATATATGGTTATGATAAATGACCGTATTGGAACAATGAAAAGAGTAGCAATAGGTCAGCCTTTTGTAGATTTTACGTTGAATGATACTACCAATACCCCAGTTGCATTATCATCAGTTATTGGTCAAAAATATGTTCTAATTGATTTCTGGGCAGCATGGTGCGGTCCTTGCCGTCACGAAAATCCTACTCTTGTAAAAAACTATGCAAAATATAAAGACAAAGGATTTGAAATTTTTGGAGTATCATTTGATAAAAGCCGTGATGCGTGGATTAAAGCTATTCAAGAAGATGGTATTATCTGGCCACAGGTTTCTGATTTAAAATATTGGGATTGTGAAGCAGGTAAATTATATGGTGTACGTGGTATTCCTCATAATGTACTTATTGATAAAGATGGAATTATCATCGCAAAAAACCTACGTGGTGATGATCTTGGAGCTAAGCTTGAAGAGATTTTTAAATAAATAGTCTTAGAATAAAATTTAAAAAGAGTGGATAACAATATCCGCTCTTTTTTGTTTAATGATATGTGTTTTTATCTTTTTAAAATTCTTATAAATTTGTTTGTTCAAATAATTTAGTAAATCGAAATGAAAAAGTTCTTAATATTTCTCTTGTTAGGGGTTTTGTCCTTTGGTTGTAAAAATAGTTCAAAGAGAGAAACTGAACTGCAGCCAATAGTTACTGTAAGTATTTTACCGCAGAAGTATTTTATTGATCGGATTACAAATGGTAAGATAGCAGTGAATGTTATGGTTCCCGAAGGGAGTGATCCTCATACATATGAACCATCTGCTAAACAGATGCAAGATCTTTCCAACTCAGATGCTTATTTCAGAATGGGTTATATTGAGTTTGAACTCGCCTGGATAAGTAAATTCGAGGCATTAAACCCGAAAATGAAAATTGTTGATCTTTCGAAAAATGCCATCTTAATTAAACCTGATGATTCTCATGAAGATCATCATGATCATGGCCAACACGATCATCATTTGGGTATTGATCCGCATATCTGGTCATCACCTTTAGAAGTAAGTAAAATGTGTACTATTCTATTTGAAAATCTGATCGAGATTTATCCTCAATATAAAGATGAGTTTACTGCAAATCATCAATTATTTAATAAGGAGATTGATTCTCTGGATCTTTATATTAAAGAGAGTTTTCAGAATCTCGAATCAAAGAAATTTATGATCTATCACTCTGCACTGGCATATTTTGCTCGCGATTATAACCTCGAACAATTAGCTGTTGAGGCTGATGGAAAAGAACCTACTCCCATAGATATTAAAAACATTATCGAACTTGCTCAAAAGGAGAATATAAAGGTTATTTTTGTTCAAAAGCAATTTAATACTCATAATGCCGAAGTGCTAGCTAAAGAAATTAATGGCAGAGTTGTACAGATCGATCCTCTTGGGTATGATTGGATTGAGATCACTAAATTGATAACAAACGAAATAGCATTGATTTATTCAGCAAAATAGGAGATGAGCAAAATATTAGAATTAAAATCAATTTATGCCGGTTACAAGGACGACATCATTCTGAATGACGTTTCGCTCGAAATACTTGATGATGATTTTATTGGCATTATTGGCCCAAATGGGGGAGGGAAAACTACTCTTTTAAGAGTAATCCTCGGACTTATTAAGCCATTTAAGGGAACAATAGAATATTTTGGTGATTCAAATATTGATAGAAATAATAAAATTGGGTTTTTACCTCAGATAAACCAAATCGATAATAAGTTCCCGGTATCAGTATATGATGTAGTTTTATCTGGATTGATTTATAATAATGGATTTTACTATAAACACTCAAAAAAAGACAAGCAGAAAGCAAAGGAAACTCTTCAAAAATTGGGAATTTGTGATTTAAAAGAAAGGCATATTGGCGAACTTTCGGGAGGTCAGATGCAGAAAGTATTATTAGCCAGAGCTATTGTTTCGTCTCCACGGCTTCTGATATTGGATGAACCTAATACATTTGTTGACAATAAATTTGAGGGTGAGCTTTATGAAATTTTGGTTCAACTTAATAAAGATATGGGTATCATTATTGTTTCGCATGATATTGGAACTATTTCCACCTATATTAAAACCATTGCCTGTGTGAACAGAGGTTTGCATTATCACAAATCAAACAAAATTACCGAACAACAGTTGGCATCTTATAACTGCCCGATCAAGCTTATAACTCACGGCGAAGTCCCTCATACGGTTTTAAAAAAACATAATCATTAGAATATGGTAATTGAATTACTCCAGTATAATTTTGTAGTTAATGCATTGCTTGCTGCATTTTTTGCAAGTATAAGTTGTGGTATTATTGGAACATATATAGTAACCCGCCGAATGGTTTTTCTTAGTGGTGGTATAACACATGCATCATTCGGAGGAATCGGTATAGGATACTTTTTGGGGTTTAACCCAATATTTTCAGCAGCCATATTCTCTATTCTTTCTGCTTTAGGTATTGAGTTTTTAAGCAAACAAACCGAAGTTCGTGAGGATTCTGCTATTGGGATACTTTGGTCATTCGGAATGGCTATAGGTATCATTTTTATCACCATAACACCGGGTTATGTTCCTAACCTTATGACTTATCTTTTTGGAAGTATTCTAACTGTTTCTAAACTCGATGTTTGGTTGATGTTTGGTTTGAGTTTGTTAATTATTTTAATTTTTTCGGCATTTTACAGACTTATTTTATTTGTTTCCTATGATCAGGAGTTTGCCCGCACACATAAAATTGCAGTAAATCTGGTAAATTATTTACTTATCAGTCTTGTAGCATTAACTATAGTTTTGAATATAAAAGTTGTAGGAATAATAATGGTAATTTCATTACTTACCATTCCTCAATCTATAGCGAATTTATTTACCAGAAATTTTAGAAACATTATTATAGCTTCTGTTGTTTTAAGCTTTGTGGGTGTTTTTACAGGACTAATTTTCTCGTATAAATTAAATATTCCTTCAGGAGCATCCATCATTTTCTCATTGGTGATATATTTTGTGTTCGCTAAACTTATTCATTTATTGATAAATAAGTTAAGTATCCGAAGAAAAACAAAAAATTTTGAATTAATTAAATAACAATTAATTTTAGCATATCAATTAAAATTTACAAATATGAATTACGACTTAATTATTATAGGTAGCGGTCCGGGTGGTTATGTGGCAGCTATAAGAGCAGCTCAATTGGGATTAAAAGTGGGTGTTATCGAAAGATCAGAACTTGGAGGAATATGCCTAAATTGGGGATGTATTCCTACTAAATCGCTTCTGAAAAGTGGTCAGGTATATACATATACACAACATGCTGCCGATTATGGAATTTCAGTTACAGGCGAAATAAAACCTGATTTCGAAAAAATGGTTCAACGCAGTAGGGCCGTTGCCGATGGAATGAGTAAAGGAATACAATTTCTATTTAAAAAGAATAAAATTGAACATATTCAAGGTACTGGTAAACTGAAAAACAATAAAACAGTTGAAGTTAAAGCAAATGATGGAACTGTTCAGGAAATTACGGCAACCCATATTATCCTTGCTACAGGTGCAAGATCAAAAGAATTACCAAATTTAAAACAGGATGGCAAAAAGATAATCGGTTACCGTCAGGCAATGACATTACCTAAACAGCCAAAATCAATGATTGTAGTTGGCAGTGGAGCAATTGGAAGTGAATTTGCATTCTTCTATAACTCAATAGGTACCGATGTTACATTAGTCGAGTTTTTACCGAATATTGTTCCGTTAGAAGATGATGAAGTATCAAAACAACTTGGACGTTCATTTAAAAAAGCAGGAATTAAAGTAATGGTTGATTCTTCAGTCGAATCGGTTGATACCAAAGGAAACCTTTGCAAGGTTGTGATTAAAACAAAAAAAGGTGAAGAAATACACGAAGCCGAAATCGTTTTGTCGGCTGTTGGTGTTACTCCAAATTTAGAAAATATTGGAATCGAAGAGCTAGGTATTGAGTTGGAAAAAGGTAAAATAAAAGTTGATGAGTATTATAGAACCAATATTGACGGTATTTATGCAATTGGCGATATTGTTCATGGACCTGCTCTGGCTCACGTTGCTTCGGCCGAAGGTATTGTTTGTGTTGAAAAAATTGCAGGATCAAATCCTGAGCCAATAGATTATAAAAATATACCAGCATGTACTTATACAACGCCTGAAGTTGCTTCTGTTGGATTATCGGAGCAAGCAGCCAAAGATGCCGGATACGAAATAAAAGTTGGAAAATTTCCATTTACTGCTTCAGGCAAAGCAAGTGCTGCTGGAGAAAAAGATGGATTTGTAAAACTGATTTTTGATGCCCAATATGGAGAACTTCTTGGAGCACATTTAATCGGAGCCAATGTAACGGAAATGATTGGAGAGCTTGTAGTAGCTAAAAAACTTGAAACCACCGGACACGAGATTATAAAATCTATTCATCCTCATCCTACCATGTCAGAAGCAATTATGGAAGCAGCAGCTGCTGCATATGGAGAGGTTATTCATTTATAAAAATCAAATCACCTGAAAATAAAAAAGCTGTTTCATTTTTTGAAACAGCTTTTTTTATGTTATTATAAGAATTAGAAATTGATCATAAAATATAAGTTTCCGAAATAGTATGGGAAATTAGTCTGTAACGACCAACTGTTATCTCCCGGATAAGATGGAATTTCCTCTTCGATATGTTGGGTTATAACCATTCTTTCCTGCTTGGAATAAGATTGTCCTTCGAAATAATAATAATATGAAAGACCAAACTCACCACCAATGCAAACTTTTGGCATAAAGTAATATTCAATCCCAACAAAAGCACCAGCACCGATTCCTTGCTCCAGACCATAATTATTTTCAAGTGTTCGAGTTGCTCCAAAACCCCAGGCATTTGTAGGAGAAGGATTCAATTCGGTCATGTTATTACCAAATTGGTAATTATCAGTGTATTTATAATACTGATAACCTAAATCTCCACCAAAATAACCTCTAAATCGTTTGTAATCTCGGAACATCTGGTAGCCCAACCGTAAATGGTAATAATGGTTGGTGTAGCTGTATTTATCAATTACCTTATCCTGACTCAATGGATCGGCAAAAAAAGCAGCATCATCGCGAACATAATACTCATCGCTACCACCGTCTGAACCAATCTGAAAAGCAAATCGTACGGCAGCATCTTTATTTAGATAATATCTGAAATATAGAGTGTTATCACCAAGATCTAATGAATTATCTTCTGTTCCATTAAACATATTACCAATATAATTGAAAAATGGGGTAGCTTCAAGACCAATGGCAAAATCGCCAGCTTCGGGAAGGTAATCATTCTTTTCGTATGGTTTAGGTTGATCAACCACTGGAATCTCTTCCTGGGCAAATGCAGAAAATCCCAGCAAGCATATTAAAAGTATTATTAATGTATTTTTCATCTTTACTTTTTTTTTGTTAAGCTAATAAATATACTTCATTTGGTTTCTGAGTAATTAGAAAAACGAAATCTATTTATTATGAGTTACTTAAATAAATTTAATTTTCACTTTAATAGATTATTCCCAAACCTCATCAGTAAAACCAAGTGTTTGAACTACCGGTGTTGAGGCACTTGGTGCAACATAGGCTGATGTATATTTATATTTTTTTACTTCAGCTGGAGGACCAACTAGCGCTTTATTTGCTTCGAATTGGAAATAAATAATTTCACTTTTAGGAACGCTTACATCAAAACGGCCAGCTGCTCCAACGGTAACTGTAGTTGACCATGTTGAAGTGTACACATTAATCAAAGTGCTTGCTGGAATAAATTCACCAGCTACATTTTCGTCAACATCTGCATAACCTTCGAATTTAAGATCTACTTTTTCAACAAAGTTATCAAAGGCTGTAATATCATCGTAATTAATTTCGTGTGTACGAATCTGGCTTGGTTTTACAGTACTTAGACTGCCTGGCGTGGTTGATTTGTATAATTTTAAAATAGTAGCAGAGTTTGAGCCAAACGCCTGAACTTGCTCATAAGTAAACTCTGCAGGAGTAAATGTAACTGTAACTCCAGCATTTGTAGCAGGTACTGTAATCTGAACTAATCCATTTGTAATTGTTGCCGTATCAACCCAGTTACCACTTGCAGATGAATTGAAAGCACTATTAGGAATAGAAACAATAATTTTTGTTCCATTAGGAGCAAATTCCAATCCCTGAATAGTTTGATCTAACTGAGCATAAACATAGGCTCTAACGGTAGCTTTTTTGGTTAAGTCTAGTGTTAGATCTGTTGATTCTACCTCTTCGCATGCAGCAAATAATAGAACTGCTGCTGCACAAAATCCTAAAATAGTTTTAATCTTTCTCATAACGTTGTTTTTTTAAATTAATTAATTGAGTTTTTAAAATTGAAAGCGAAGTTAAAAAAAATATTTCTAATCTTACACTGAAGTATATAGAATTTATTTATTAATTGAATTTATATTTTCAGATTTTACAATCTTCTTATTTTCAAATAATTCATACCTATAGCTGCTCTTTGCAAAAGAAATAACAAATAAAATAGTTACAAGAATAAAAATTATTATTACTCCAAGATTGTAGCTTTTTGTATACTCCGGCTTATTTGTAATATTTGGTTTCATATAGGTTAGGTTTAATTAATTTAATGGATTATTTATTATTCCTGTCGATAAAACCAGGTTGGAACTATTCTCTTTTACTGCAAATAAAAATGGTTTATTAACATTAAACTCTACATAATCTTCGATTAATGTGTTTTGGTTGTTGTTATCTGACCTTAAAAAGTTTAATCGATTATCTTGTATCTTAAAATTTGTTTGAGATAATAAATAATCAATTTTAAAATAATTGCTACTGGTAATTCCATAAAAATCAGTTGATTCTGATACCATAAAACTAAATGGCGAATTTTCTAAATATCTGCCCATTTCAATAGAAGCCAATTGGTTAAACTCAGGCAGAGCTAATGCAATATTAGTTTTTGTGAAATTATTAATCCATGTGTCCCAGTTAACTGAATTTATTAATGGTAAAACATAATCTAGCGTTATATCTGGTTTGGGTAATACAATGAGAAGGCTAAAACTACTATTGGAATATGGTATTTCAATTAAGTCGAAATAATCATGGCTAAAATAATTAAAACTCTGGGTTACTCTTAGCATTGGTAATTTCATCGTATCCGTTTCAGGTAAATAAAACACTCCTGAAAAGCTTTCCTGAAAAAAATATTTGAAATCCAAACTGCAGGTAAATCCATTAATTAATAATGACTGCGTTTGAGCACTTAATCCAGGGTTTGTAAATTCTAACGTATATTGGGAATTAGAATACAGCCAATTACTTATATGGTTATATTCTGATGAAACGGCAAAATCAATCGAATCGATATAAGTCTTGTAGAAATAACTGCTTATGTTTCCAAACTGATGATTAATCCCGCTATTGCTATCAAACCAAAATCCATTTAAAAGAATTATTTCATTATTTGACAGGTTTGTAATGGCCTCATATATTCGTTTATATGAATTATTAATCTCGTCAACAGATAGATTTGAAGGATTTATATACGAATTAATAGATTCATATGTTGAACCTGTTGACCCATTTAATAAAAGATTTAGGGTTGAGGATAATTCGAATGGAGAGATGATAAAATTTTCGTTTGATTTGGATATGATTGAAAGTTTCAAAATATCAAATCCCAAATTATTTGCTGAGCTAACAAGCACTTTATCCTGATTAGAAAGAATAATCTGTTCAAAAGAACTATCAAGATCTTCATCTTCACATGACGTAATAATCAGTATTACAATACAATATATAAAATATTTGCTTAAAAATCTTAATTTATTTAACATAGTTTTTCTTCTTCATTAACAATCAGGCAAATATAGATGCAAATTACAAATTAAAGGTTGCTATATCAAGTGAAATATTTAACGCAACTATTTATCACTATTTACCATCTAAAAAATGAATTCGCAATAAAAAAAATTTGCAAGCTTTTTGTAGGAGGAAATTATTCATAAATTTGTATAAACTGGATATAAAATTGGATAAGCTTCCTGAAATAATAAAAGCTTGTATAAAAAGCGATAGGATTGCTCAGAAAACACTTTATCAGATGTTTGCTGATAAGATGTATGGAGTGTGTTTAAGATACGCTTCAAATGTTGATGAGGCAAAAGATATTTTGCAGGATGGATTTATTAAAGTGTTTTTGCATTTAAACCAGTTTAATTTCAAAGGTTCTTTCGAAGGTTGGGTTCGACGTATTATTGTAAATACGGCTCTTGAAAAATTCAGGGATAAGAATTATCTGTTTGCTGTTAGTATGACTCAAAACTATGAAGCAGGCGATTCAGAGTACGATCATATTTTGAGCGATTTATCGGCAGCCGACTTATTAAAACTTATTCAGGAGTTGTCGCCGCAATATCGCATGGTGTTTAATCTTTATGCTATTGAAGGCTATACACATAAAGAAATAAGCGATATTATGAATATTAAGGAAGGAACATCAAAATCGAACCTATCGAGAGCAAGGGAAATATTAAAAGATAAAGTTAACAAACATTATGGTGTAACAGTAAATTTCAGCTAATAATGGGAAATACGGATAAAAAAATGGATCATGTTTTTAGGGAAAAGCTGGATAATATAAAAATCAAGGCCCCGGATGATATTTGGACAAATATTGAAAATCAACTTATACTGCAATCCAAATCAAAACGAATTATTCCAATTCGATATATCGCTGCTGCAAGTATTGCAATTATTGCTGTATCGGCTACATTATTCTCGTTGTATAAACTAAACAACTCATTTATTATTGATGAAAATAATGTTTCTGAATTAAATCAAAAAATTGAGAATAATAATGTAATTACTAAGGAAACAATCCAGCCTGTTGCTGCAACAGTTCAGTCATCAAATAGATCAATTGCATCAGTTTTTAATCCTGTAAATAACCTGAAAACCGAGATTGTAAGTGATAAAGCAGATTCGGATAAAGATATTGCGTTGTCAATTTCTGATAATAAACTTATTAAACTGAAAAACAAAGCAATAACCATGCTTGTTTCAAAAAATTCGTTAACTATTAAAGAGTTTGATTATAAGCAACATCAAAAATCGACACAACAAAATTCAACTGATTTATTAGCGCTGAATACAAACTCTAAAATCAGGAATAGAGATAAATGGTCTGTGGGTATTGATTTTGCGCCATCATATTCATACCGTCATTTAAGCAGTTCTGGTAATCAGGAAAGTGTGGCTTATTTCAATACAGTAGAAAACCCTGTTAAAACCTTTTCTGGCGGAGTTAATATTCAATACAAAGCCTTAAAAAGACTAACTATTCAGACAGGAATATATTATGCCAAAATGGGCCAAAGCATTGGAAATATGACTATATATGATAATAAAAGCTATGATAATGCAGCCCCTGCATATAAAGAAAACTATTTAAGTTCTATTACACTTACCAATTCGGTTGGAAATATTAATATAAACTCTAAATATGTTTTTGTCGATCAAACGAATATAAGAGTAAATACAAGTTCGGACAGCAAGTTTTTCTTTGATCCAAATGACCCATCACTAAACCCACTCGAATCAAAAGTTCAGCAGAACTTCGAATATATAGACGTGCCACTTTTATTTAGGTATAAGCTTATTGATAAAAAAATTGATTTGAACTTAACTGCAGGTATGAGTGCAAGTTTTCTTGTTGGTAATCAAGTGTACCTGATAATTAATGAAACAGAGACAAATATTGGAGAAACCAAAAGTATAAGAGAAACCAACTATACTGGCAATTTGGGCTTTGGTATTGAGCTACCGTTGGCTAATAAGTTGGTATTCAGGCTTGAACCGGGCTTTAAATATTATATTAATGCAATTAATACCGATACAGAAATTAAGTCTCATCCTTATTCAATATCCATATTCTCGGGTTTTTGTTTATCTTTATAAATCTTTTCTGAGGTAAAAATCAGTATTGTTTTTAACCTTGTCGTAAAGAGTTTTCTGTAAAGAATTTTTTTATATTGATAGTAAATGATAAATAATAACCTTAAAAAATCCCCATACACAATTTGGTACAAGGTTGGAATACCAATAATCTCATTTGTTGGACTTATTTTGGCTATCGTTATTTTTAGTTACTCTAAAACAGGGAATGATTCTGATGATAAAGAATACCGAGATATTTTTCTGCGCAAGTATTCTGTTTTTGCTATTGACCTCCCTGATCATGTAACATTTGCCAACGAAGAAGTTCCTCTCGATCATTTTGATGTTCGCGAAGCGCTCGACAGAGAAATTTTGGTGAATACATACTGGCAATCGCAAACGATTTTATTTATGAAAAGAGCCAGCAGATATTTTCCCGAAATAGAAAAAATATTAGAAGAAAACGAAATCCCTGATGACTTTAAGTATCTTGTATTGGCCGAAAGCGATCTGAGAAATCAAGTTTCTCCTGCTGGGGCTGTAGGTGTGTGGCAATTGCTCGAAGGTACCGCAAAAGATTATGGTCTTGAAGTTAACGATATTGTAGACGAAAGATATCATCTCGAAAAATCAACTATAGCCGCATGTAAATTTTTAAAAGACTCAAAAGTGCTTTTTGGAAGCTGGACAATGGCTGCTGCAGCATATAATATGGGACGAAAAGGATTAGCCCGACAGGTAAATCGTCAGGGTCAATCTGATTATTATGACCTGCTTTTTAGTGATGAAACAGCACGCTATGTTTATCGAATTGTAGCCATTAAACTAATTCTTGAAAACCCGAAGAATTATGGTTTTCATCTTCGCGAAAAAGACTTGTATCATCCAATTCCTACCTACGATATTAAAATAGATACATCAATCTCGAATTTTGCTGATTTTGCACAGAAAATAGAGATTAATTACAAAATTTTGAAATATTTTAATCCCTGGTTACGCGATACCTTTCTCGAGAATAACACGAATAAAGAATATTCAATTAAAATCCCTGAAAAGGGATTCAGAAGTTATTCAAAAATCATGGATCAAATTAAAATTGATACTACTTTTGTAGAAAACTAAAAATTGCCAAAGGAGTTTTAATTTGAACAACCAAAATACCCAATACGAAGATTTGGAGATCGAACAGAGAGATGAAATAGTGGTTCTTGGAGCCAGAGTTCACAATTTAAAAAATATTGATGTTACTATTCCACGAAATAAACTGACTGTAATTACAGGATTGAGTGGAAGTGGAAAATCATCACTCGCCTTTGATACAATATATGCTGAGGGTCAGCGAAGGTATATCGAAACGCTTTCGGCTTATGCCCGCCAGTTTTTAGGAAACATGGAACGACCCGATGTAGATCAAATAACCGGATTAAGCCCTGTAATCTCAATTGAACAAAAAACTACCAATAAAAATCCCCGTTCTACTGTTGGCACGGTAACCGAAATTTATGACTTTTTACGGTTGCTTTTTGCACGCGCATCAGATGCTTATTCGCATGCAACCGGTGAAAAAATGATTAAATATTCCGATGATCAGATCATTCAACTCATTGTTGAAAAGTTCAGCGAAAAAAACATTCTTATTTTGGCTCCTCTGGTGCAGGGTCGTAAAGGACATTATAAAGAACTTTTTGAACAGATTCGAAAAAAAGGATTCATCTATGCCAGGATAAATGGCGAAATAAAAGAACTGGTTCATGGGTTACGGCTCGATAGATATAAAACTCATTTTATTGAAATAGTAATCGATAAGCTCAACGTAGATAAAAAAGATGAAACCCGTTTGAAAAGAACTGTTCAAACAGCTATGGAGCATGGCAAAGGTATTATTATGGTTATGGAAAAGGATACCGAAGAAGTAAAATATTTTAGCCGAAAACTAATGTGTCCTACTACGGGTATCTCATATAATGAACCAGCTCCTCATACTTTCTCTTTTAATTCGCCACAGGGAGCTTGTCCAACTTGCAGTGGATTAGGTACGGTAAGCCAGATAGATGCAAAGAAGATAATCCCAGATACCAATCTTAGTATTAAAAATGGGGGTATTTTGCCTTTGGGCAAATACAAGAACATACTCATATTTTGGCAAATGGAAGCAATTGCGGTAAAATATAAGTTCACCCTCGATACTCCAATTAAAGAAATACCCGAAAATGCTCTAAATATTATTTTGTATGGTTCCGACGAGTCGTTCAAGCTAATAAATACGCCTTTGGGTATGTCGTCGAACTATTTTCTAAATTTTGAAGGAATTATTAATTACATAAGTAATTACCAAACTGACAGTTTTGGAGAAGATAGCAAAAGTTGGACAGATCGATATATTGAGAAAGTAATTTGTCCCGAATGCAATGGCAAAAGACTTAAAAAGGAATCATTGTTTTTTAAAATTGCAGAGAAAAATATCGCTGAATTGTCCGAAATGGATATTGATCAGCTATATCAATGGTTTTCTGATGTTGGGAAGTTATTATCAGATAAACAAAAGCTTATAGCTCGCGATGTAATTAAAGAAATAAGGGAACGATTATCATTTTTACTCGATGTAGGGTTGAATTATCTTTCGTTAAATAGAACATCGCGCAGTTTATCAGGCGGTGAGAGTCAAAGAATTAGATTAGCTACCCAAGTTGGTTCTAAACTAGTAAATGTATTATATATTCTTGATGAGCCAAGTATAGGTCTTCATCAGCGAGATAACCAGAAACTAATTAATTCACTTAAACAGCTTCGCGATTCAGGGAATTCCGTTATCGTTGTAGAACATGATAAAGAAATGATTCTTTCGGCTGATTATATTGTAGATATGGGACCCAAAGCTGGACGACACGGTGGTAAAGTTGTTGCTGCAGGTACTCCGGAAGAAATTTTAAAATCAAATACACTTACATCGGAGTATTTAAACCATAGAAAAACCATAGAAGTTCCAAAAGAACGGCGAAAGGGAAATGGAAGGAGCATTATCATTAAAGGTGCTCGCGGACATAACTTAAAAAATATAACAGCTGAGTTTCCTCTGGGATTATTTATCTGTGTTACAGGTGTCTCGGGAAGCGGAAAATCATCATTAATAAATGAAACATTACATCCGATCCTGAGCAAGCATTTTTACAGATCACACTCAACACCTCTCGAGTATGATTCGATAGAAGGAATAAAAAATATTGATAAGGTTATTGAAGTTGATCAATCACCTTTGGGCAGAACTCCACGATCAAACCCGGCAACATATACAAACGTATTTACTGATATCCGTAAATTATATGAACAAACGCCCGAATCAAAGATAAGAGGTTATAAAGCTGGTCGGTTTTCATTTAATGTGAAGGGTGGTCGCTGCGAAACTTGTCAGGGAGCAGGAGTACAAACTATCGAAATGAATTTTTTACCCGATGTGTATGTACATTGTAAGGATTGTAATGGCAAAAGGTACAATAGGGAAACGCTTGAAGTGAAATTCAAAGGTAAATCTATTAGCGATGTACTCGATATGACAATTAGCCAGTCTCTTGAGTTCTTTCAGCAGGTTCCTAATATAAAACAAAAAATAAAAGCTTTACAGGAAGTAGGACTTGGTTATATTACCCTTGGTCAAGCATCCACAACATTGTCGGGGGGCGAATCACAGCGAGTAAAGCTGGCAACCGAACTGGCGAAACGTAGCACAGGAAATACATTGTATATTCTCGATGAACCAACTACCGGATTGCATTTTGAAGATACACGAATATTATTAGGGGTACTTAATAGTTTAGTCGATAAGGGAAACACAATTATTGTCATCGAACATAATATGGATGTAATAAAAATGGCCGATCATATTATTGATATGGGCAAAGAGGGAGGACGCAATGGTGGCGAAATATTATGCACAGGAACACCCGAAGAGATTTGTAAGAATAAACAAAGTTATACATCTCCTTTTTTAATTAATGAACTAATCTAAGAATTAAATAAAATAGTGTAATTTAGTCAATCAACCAAATAAACCAGAAATTATGAATAACGAAGAACTGATAAAGAATGCATTTGATAACAAGACTTGGAATGAGATTCAAACAACCGATTCATGGACTATTTTTAAAATAATGGCTGAGTTTGTCGAGGGATTTTCCAAGTTAGCTCGCATTGGGCCTTGTGTTTCAATATTTGGTTCTGCGCGCACAAAACCCGACAATAAATACTTTAAACTTGCTGAAGAGATAGCCTATAAATTAACCCAACACGGATATGGTGTAATTACAGGTGGTGGTCCAGGTATTATGGAAGCCGGTAATATGGGTGCTAAAAAAGGTAATGGACGATCTGTTGGATTAAACATTGATCTGCCCTTTGAGCAGTCAGCAAACTTATTTATTGATCCTGATAAATTGATTAGTTTCGAGAATTTCTTCGTACGTAAAGTTATGTTTGTTCGATATGCACAAGGATTTATCGTTTTACCAGGAGGATTTGGTACTCTTGATGAGCTTTTTGAAGCGATTACGTTGATTCAAACAGAGAAAATAGGTCATTTCCCAATCATATTGGTTGGATCAGAATACTGGCATGGATTATTAGAATGGATACGTGATACCATGCTGGCAAAGGAAAACAATATAAAAGAAAAAGATCTCGATTTGATTTCGATTGTTGATACTTCGGATGAAGCAGTAGCTAAAATCAATGAGTTCTATTCCAAGTATTTATTGAGTCCCAACTTTTAATTTTGTAGTTTGGTTGTCTTATATTTTTGCTTTTAAACAGATTAGATTATTAACAATTGTTGATAACTAGTGTTGATATTTTGTTATTATTGCTTTATTTGATTATTTTTATTCGATAATTTGGTGGATTAAATTGGGATGTATATGATAAAACAGCTAATTGTTTTTGTTTATATGGGTGTTTTACTTTTGCTGAATTCTATTTTTTCAGATAAAGTATCACTCGTATTACATTCATCAGATCAAGTTGAGGCAGGGAGTGAGATATATGTTGAAATTACCTTAAGCAAATCAGACTATGAGAGTTTTGCAAGATTTCAACAGGAAATACCTGCCGGATTAACTCCTATACCTGTTAATACAGCTAATGCAGATTTTAGTTTTAGCGACCAGAAAATAAAATTTATTTGGCTAAAACTTCCAGCAGAACAAGAAATTACCATTTCATATAAATTACAGGTTGATCAGCGATTAAAAGGCCGTTTCAACCTAGATGGCCGATTCTCTTATATTGCCGATAATGAAAGAAAATCTGTTGATGTAACTCCTAAGACAATTGTCATTACGCCATCACCAAGTATTGATCCCAACTTAATAGTTGATATTGCTGACTTTAAACCACTGGTTACAACTTCATACATTTTGGCAGATGTAAATCAGGTTAAATGTATAAGACAAACTCCTTATAAAACAAATGGATTAAATGAATATGTAGTTAATATTCTTGTAAATAAAGGAAATAAGGAAAAGTTTGCAAAAATACAAGAAACTATACCTGCAGGTTTTACTGCTGTGAGTATTGATAATAAGGACGCTATTTTTACTTTTAAAGATCAAACTGTTAAGTTGTTATGGATGAATATGCCTAATGATCCATATTTTGTTGTTTCCTACAAATTGGTTCCGGAGCCTGAAAAAACCGACAAACCTAATCTTGCAGGCACATTTTCGTTTATTGAGAATGATAATACATTAAGCATCGATATAGAAGAAAAAGAAGTAAACCTTACAAATAAATCTTCCGAAAACCTTTTGGCTGTATTGTCATCCATGACTTCAACAACAAAACTATCCGAACCCATAACTCAACCATATAATCATTCTGGGAAAGTTACGATAGAGATTGCGGAAAGTGCATTAAAACTATTGCGCCAGGATACAAAGCTTACCAAAATGCTTGAGCCCGAAACTGGTGTTTATTACAGAGTTCAGATTGCTGCCGGACACAAACCAATTAATATTGATCGATATTTTAAAAAGTATAACCTAGACAAAGAAGTAAGAACAGAAATTCACGAAGGATGGAGAAAATATTCAGTAGGTTCGTTTTATGTTTATAAAGCAGCACGAGATTACAGGGTTCATGTTTGGAACACAACATCTATTGACGATGCATTTGTTGCTGCATATAATAATGGAGCAAGAATTACTGTGCAGGAAGCATTAATGATAGCAAATCATGATTGGGTACGATAATAACTTAAAATTTTAATCTTTCACCATGAGATTAATTAAAAAAATTACTCTATTACTAATTTTAATTTTTAGTATTCAATTGTTATTTGCCCAAGGTGGATACGAAGAATTATTGATGCGTGAGGTTGAAGTTGAAAATCCTGTTTATATGCCTGTAATTGGCCTTGGAGCTGGATTTATTAATTATTATGGTGAACTAAAAAATGATACAAAAAATATTTTACAAGGAAATCCATCTTACCGTTTTAATGTATATATGCCCCTTGGAAAAAAACATTACTGGAAAGCAAACCTGAATGTTTTATTTGGCACCATGTCGGGATATGAGCGATCATACAGTGATACATCAAAAAACTTAAATTTTATGGCCGAGATTACAAGTTTCGGAATAAACTTCGAGTATAACTTTGGCCATTTGTTTAAAAGCGAAAGAATGCTTAGACCATTCTTATCAATTGGAGCTGAGTATTTTTCGATTAGCTCGAATAATACAGATATAAACAATAGCCTTGGAGCTTATCAGTATTTTCCTGATGGTACTATACGTGTAAACGATCAGTTATCAAAACGCGATTATAATTACGAAACACCGATCGAGAAAATTAATCGTTTCGGGAATGATAGCTATTCGCAAGGTGTTCCTGCCTTGGTTGCTGATGCTGGTATTGATTTTAAGATCAGTAATCGTGTAATTTTAAAAATAGCAACATCATTACATTATACTTTTTACGACCAAATAGATGATGTTAGCTCAAGCAATACAAAGGGACGAATTGGAGATTCCAAAAGAGATATGTTTTCTATGAGTTATGCAAGTATAAATATTGACTTATTCTCCGATCCAAAAACGAAAATGATTGAAGAGCTGTTTATGGATATCACAGGTGATTTTGATTATAATTTAATTGCGGATAATGATCATGATGATGTTCTAGACTTAAATGATGATTGTTTTGATACACCTGCAGGTGTTGAAGTAGATTCAGTAGGATGTCCTATTGATCTTGATAGAGACGGTGTTGCTGATTATATTGATAAAGATCCTAGCTCTATTACTGGTGCTATTGTAAATGAACATGGTGTGCAAATGACTGGTGATGAAATACTTGCTGGTTTATTACAGAGTTATACTGCTGTAGGAAGGTCAGAAACATATATGATTCCTATTGGTTTGGGCTGGTCAAAGTATTCTCAAATGTCGAATGTTGAAATACCAGAAAAATTTAAAAAACTTGATATTGATAATGATAATTATATCTCGTTTGATGAGTTGTTAAAGGCTATCAATAGATTTTTTGATTCGGACGAATCTGATTTTAAACCAGATGATATCTATGAATTGAATGATTTCTTTTTTGCTCAGTAGTTCAGCACCTTTAAGAATTAACGTTTTTTTAGGCGATCCATATCTCGTTCAACGTCTTTTTTCTTAATATTTTCGCGTTTATCAAATTCCTGCTTGCCTTTTGCAAGAGCTATTTCGAGCTTTGCCCATCCTTTTTCATTAATAAATAAGCTTAAAGCAACAATGGTTAATCCTTTTTCGGAAACCTTTCGTTCAAGTTTATTAAGCTCGCGGCGTGTAAGTAAAAGTTTGCGATCACGCTTTGGTTCGTGATTGTAATGTGTTCCATATGTATACTCCGAAATGTTTAATCCTCGCACGTACAATTCATGATCAACATAATAGCAATATGTATCAATAAGGTTTGCTTTTCCCCCTCTGATTGATTTAATCTCAGTACCTGTAAGCTTTATTCCGGCAATATACTTGTCAATAAACTCGTAGCTGAAAGATGCCTTTTTGTTTTTTATGTTAATGGATTTTTGCATAAATTATAACCCTGCAGTCAAATATAAGTATGCAATAATACTAATTTTTTATGTCTTAATAAAAGACCTGCATATGTGAGAACTCTAAAAAGTTTCTATAATTTAGCAACATGAGTCAAAAATATAATTTATTAACTGTATTAGGTCCTACTGCTGGAGGTAAAACTTCGTTGGCTGCACATTTAGCTAATGCCTTTGATGGAGAAATAATTAGTGCTGACTCGCGCCAGGTTTATAGAGGAATGGATATCGGAACAGGAAAAGATATTGCAGATTATTCTGTTTCAGGAAATTCAATTCCATATCATTTGATTGATATTGTTGATGCTGGTTATAAATATAATGTTTATGAATATCAACGTGATTTTATTATCGTGTTTAACGATATTCATTCACGACATAAACTTCCGGTTCTTTGTGGTGGATCAGGTATGTATATCGAATCGATTCTTAAAGGCTATAGATTGATTAATGTTCCGGTAAATGAGGATTTACGTAAGGAACTTTTGGAGAAATCAGATGAAGAGCTAATTAAAATACTGGATTCAATAAAAAAGCTTCATAATAAAACGGATATTGATACACGAAAAAGGATGATCAGAGCAATAGAAATTGAAAGTTTTTATTCCATGAATCCTCCACCAAAAGATGATTTTCCTAAAATAAACTCACTCAATATAGGTTTAAAATTTGACCGTCAATCCCAACGACGGAGAATTACCCAACGACTAAAACAACGATTAGATGAAGGGTTGATTGATGAGGTAAAATCTTTGTTAACAAAAGGAATAACTGCTGAAGATATTCTTTATTATGGATTAGAGTATAAGTTTATTACCCAACATATTTTGGGTGAACTCTCATATGAAGATATGTTTGCAAAGCTAGAAACAGCTATACATCAGTTTGCAAAAAGACAGATGACATGGTTCAGAAAAATGGAGCGAGATGGTATAGAAATACATTGGCTCGATGGATATGCAAGTTTGCAAGAGAAAATGGATAGGGTAAAAAAACTTTTTAATGATTAATTTACCAGAAACCAATTATGTTGTATTAGCTTTATAAGGATAAAAGTCAAGATAATAACATTGATTAAAGTAAATGTGTAATTGTATTCTGTTCTGTACTTTTCAAAATTTCTCCTAAGAAGAATTCCAAAGTTTGGAAGAAATAATCCCAACAATAAAATAAGGAAAAGCAAATTGCTAATCTGATATTCAATATCGGCTGGGCCAAAAAACATAAATAGGTAGACAAATACGAGTAAAACCAGAAGGTATATCAAATAACTTATTTTGAGCAGCAGTGTTGATATTTTTCGCTTATGATTTATTAAAAACGGTTTAATAATTATAAAGGCAAGTAAATAAATAATCAGAAATACGATCATCAAAAGGAAATGAACGATATTCTGAACGGCTGTATTCATTTTTAATGATTCTTTAGTTTTTTAAATTTACTGGATTTTATTATGAAAAGCAAAAGACCGGTAAAAACCGGTCTTTTGTAATTTAATCCTCATCTTTTAACCATTGATCGAGCCAGCCAAAGAATTCGCGTTGCCATAAAATACCGTTTTGAGGTTGCAATACCCAGTGATTCTCATTATGAAAATGTAAATATTTGCTTGGTATTCCGCGTAGCTGAGCTGCATTAAATGCACTCATCCCTTGAGTAAAGGCAATTCTGAAATCCTGCTCACCATGAACAATCATAATAGGAGTGTCCCATTTATCAACAAACCGATGGGGTGAATTGTCGAATGAGTTTTTATTTGCTTGTTCCCAGTAAGGTCCGCCAAGATCCCAGTTTACAAAGAACATTTCTTCAGTTTCGAGATATTGGGCTTCGAGATTAAACATTCCATCATGAGCAATAAAAGCATCGAATCGTTTATTGTGGTTTCCAGCCAGCCAGAAAGCAGAAAAACCTCCATAGCTTGCACCAACGCAACCAAGGTTTTTGTTATCCACAAAAGGTTCGGCAGCAATTGCATCTATTGCGCTTAAGTAATCTTTCATGTTCTGGCCACCATAATCTTTACTAATCTGCTCGTTCCATTCAGAACCAAACGAAGGAACTCCTCTTCTGTTTGGAGCAACAACAATATAGTCATTTGCTGCCATCATTTGAAAATTCCATCGATATGAGAAAAACTGGCTTACCGATGATTGTGGTCCTCCCTGGCAATATAATATTGCAGGATATTTTTTATTCGGATCAAATTTGGGTGGATAAATTACCCAAACCAGCATTTGTTTGTTATCGGTGGTTTTAATCCAACGTTCTTCAACTTTACCAAAGCTTAGTTGATCCAACAGATTTTTATTAATAAATGAAAGTTGTGTTTCTTCTCCTGTTTCAGGATTTATACTATAAATTTCAGTTGGCATTGAGATAGATTGTTTTGCACCAATTAGGACATTCTTTAATGGTGTTACCGACTGATAATTATGATCGCCTTTTGTAACCTGCGTGATTTCTTTGGTTGCAATATTTAGCTTATATATCTGATATCTTGCCTGAAAATCACTATAAAAATAAATATATGCATTATCACTTGTCCATGCCAGGCTATGAGCATTCTGATCAAAATTTACAGAATAATCCTGAATTCCTTTTGTATCGATATCATAAATAAATATTCTGTTTTTATCTGCCTCGTAGCCATCTCTTTTCATGCTTTCCCAGGCAATTTTTTTGCCATCTGGGGAGTAAACAGGAGATACATCATAACCCATATGACCTTCAGAGATATTTGTCGTTTCTTTTGATTCAAGATTATAAATGAAAATATCAGAATTGGTAGAGAGAGAATATGCTTTGCCTACAAGTCGTTTTGTGGTATAAGCAATCGACTTGCCATCTGGGGACCAATTAATCTGTTCCATTCCGCCAGAAGGTTTGAGCGGACTATCAAAACGTTCGCCTTCCATTATGTCGACTATGTTTGAAAGAACAATACCATTATAATCAGCATAAAACACATGGCTATAGGTATAATCGCTCCATCGATCCCAATGTCGGTACATAAGATCTGTTTCAATTCGGGCATTTGCTTTTGGAAGATCAGGATAAATGTCGGTAACAGACTTATCAATTTTTATATCTTTTATAAACACAATTTTGGATTGGTCGGGTGAATATTTAAATCCATTTAAACCACCATCGATATTCGAAATTGGAACTCTGTTTTTGCCATCAGGATCCATTTCCCACATTTGAAGTGAACCACTTTCGGGACTTAAAAAACCGATTTTCTTACCATCAGGTCTCCATATATGACCAGATTCGCCTCCTTCGGTATTGGTAATATTTATTGCTTTACCGCCTTCCACAGGCATAGTAAATAATTCTCTGTTTCCTTTATTTTTTTCGATATCATAAAATGAAACACAAAATAAAATTGTTTTTTCATCGGGCGAAACTTGTACCTCGCTTACACGACCAAAAGCCCATAGAGCTTCTGGAGTCATAATGTCCGAAGTAAGTTTTATTTGATCAACTGGATTGTTTATTTCTGTTTTTACTTCTGTATCTTTCTTGCATGAAAATAACAGAGATATAAAAACAACAAAGAATAAAAGTTGAATCTTTTTCATAATGTTATTTGGTATTAGATGCATATTGTTCTTTAATTTTCTTTTCGAGTTCGTCTGCAAGTTCCGGATTGTCTTTTAATAATTGTTTAACAGCATCACGTCCTTGTCCTAGTTTTGTATCGCCATAACTAAACCATGACCCACTTTTCTTAATAACATTTAGTTCGGCTCCGATATCAATAATTTCGCCGATTTTTGAGATTCCTTCACCATACATGATATCAAATTCGGCTTTTTTAAATGGTGGTGCAAGTTTGTTTTTAACAATTTTTACTTTTGTGCGGTTACCCGAAATTTCTTCGCCATCTTTTATTTGTCCTATTCTTCTGATATCAATACGAATGGTCGCATAAAATTTCAGCGCATTACCACCTGTTGTTGTCTCAGGGCTACCAAACATCACACCAATTTTATCACGTAATTGGTTGATGAAAATGCAGCAAGTATTTGTTTTGTTAATGTTTGCAGTAAGCTTTCTTAGGGCCTGGGACATTAGACGAGCCTGCAATCCCATTTTTGAATCGCCCATTTCGCCTTCAATTTCGGCTTTTGGAGTTAATGCAGCTACCGAGTCGATAACAATTACATCAATTGCTCCTGAACGAATAAGATGATCGGTAATTTCAAGTGCTTGCTCACCATTGTCGGGTTGCGAAATAAGTAGGTTTTCAACATCAACACCTAGTTTTTCGGCATAAAAGCGGTCGAAAGCATGCTCAGCATCAATAATTGCTGCTATTCCACCTACTTTTTGTGCTTCTGCAATTACATGTATTGCAAGCGTTGTTTTTCCTGAAGATTCGGGTCCATAAATTTCTGTTACACGACCTCTTGGTAAACCACCGATTCCCAATGCTACATCAAGTGAAATAGAACCTGTTGAAATGGTTGGAACATCAGCTACAGCCTTATCACCCATTTTCATTATGGTTCCTTTGCCATAATCTTTATCAATTTTATCCAATGTTAATTGAAGTGCTTTAAGCTTTTCTGAGTTTACGCTTACTTCTTTTTTTGTTTTCTCTTTCTCCATGTTTATATTTATTAAATATTTAATTCTTTGTATATCTGATTTGTATGATCTTTTGTATCGACTTTTTCAATAATTTTTTCAATTTTCTGATCTTCGTTAATAATAAATGTTTTTCGTAATACTCCTTCGTAGGTTTTGCCATACATTTTCTTTTCGCCCCATGCATTGTAGGTTTTAAGAATTGTTTTTTCGGTATCCGAAATTAAATTGAAAGGAAGGTTGTATTTATCAGCAAATTTCTTGTGTGATATAACCGAATCGGGACTAATACCAATTATTTGAAATCCTTTTTTTATAAGTTCATCGAAATTATCTCGCAAATTGCATGCTTCGGCAGTACAACCTGGAGTATTGTCTTTAGGGTAAAAATAAACCACTACTTTTTTCCCTTTAAATTGTGCTAATGAAATGGGTTCGCTATTTTGGTTGATACCCTTAAAATTGGGGGCTATATCTCCTGTTTTAATGATTTTCATACGAAGTGTTTTAGTAACTTGTAAATTTAAAAAAAACCATTGATAAGACAGAATTTGTATTGATTCTTTATTAACAATTATTCTATGTTCAAATAGTAAATAAAAATTAAGAATTGATAATTATTTATTATAGTTAAGTGATGAAGTCTATTAAATTAAAAACATCAACGAAAAGAAGTGACAAATGCTTCCACCTAATATGAATAAGTGAAAGATTCCATGTCCGTAAGGAATTTTTTCTATGAGATAAAATATTACTCCACACATGTAAGATAAACAACCAGCCAATAAAAACCAAAGCGATGATGCAGGATAATGGTTAATGATTGGAACAATTGCAATAATCCCTGTCCATCCCATAATTACATATAACCAGGCTGAAATGCTACGATACTTGGGTGAATAAAACCAGACTTTAAAAATAACCCCTGCAATAGCCATACTCCAAACGAGTCCAAAGATTACCCATCCAAATGCACCCTTTATTCCTATCAGAGCGAATGGTGTATATGTTGCTGCAATTAAAACATAAATTGATGAATGGTCGAATCGGTTTAGCTTAAACTTAGTTTTTATATTTGTTACGCTATGAAACAGTGTAGATGCTGCATAAAGATTAATTAACCCGGCTCCAAATATACTGAAAGTTACAATATGCCATGCAGTGCCGTGGTATACAGCTTTTATAATTAGTAAAGTAGTACAAGCAAAAGCAAGGAGCAAACCAATACCATGGGAAGTGCTATTTATAATCTCTTCAGATTTCTTTTGTTTGTTAGTTTTTGATTTGATACCCATCTTTTTAAAAAAGGTTTTTATTTAATCATTACTATTCCAAAGATAGTACTTATTATGGATGATTCAGATTCAATAATTAAAATTGTAATCAACTAATTTATAATTTATTCTGATTATATAGTTCAAAATCAAAATATTATTATACCTTTGCGCCCTTATTAATTAGTGTTTATTGGGGGTGCTTTCTGGCTGTTGGCTTAGCTAGTGCGCCTAACAGCACAGAAAAACTTAAAAAATGAATAAATTTGAAGCGCTGGGTATCAACCAAGATATCCTGCAAGGCATTAATGATTTGGGCTTTGCCGAGCCCATGCCGGTCCAAACACAAGTAATTCCGGCCTTACTTGAAAAATCAAACGATATTGTTGCTTTAGCACAAACAGGAACAGGTAAAACTGCTGCTTTTGGATTACCAATTCTTCAGCTAATAAATACTGCTGATAAATTTCCACAAGCACTTATTTTGTCGCCTACACGTGAGTTATGTGTTCAGATTGCAAAAGATCTGATGGCTTATTCAAAGTATATGAAAGGTATAAAGATATTGCCCGTATATGGTGGAGCAAATATCGATGCCCAGATTCGTGGATTACGAATGGGAGTTCATATCATTGTTGCTACTCCGGGTCGAATTCTTGATTTAATTCATCGTCGTACTGCAGATATTACAGCTGTTAAAACGGTTGTACTTGATGAGGCTGATGAAATGCTGAACATGGGTTTTCGTGATGATTTGAATGAAATTCTTGAATCTGTTCCTACAGATCATAGAACTCTTCTTTTCTCGGCTACTATGCCAAGAGAGGTGGCTACAATAGCAAAAAAATATATGAGTAATCCAATTGAGATTACTGTCGGAAATAGAAATGAAGGTGCAGAAAATATCAAACATGCTTATTATTTGGTTCAAGCTCGCGACCGCTATTTAGCATTAAAGCGTATTGCCGATATGAACCCTGATATTTATGGAATCATATTTTGCCGTACTCGAATGGAAACTAAAGAAGTTGCCGAGTGGCTTATTAAAGATGGTTATAATGCCGATGCGTTGCATGGTGATTTATCGCAAGCTCAGCGTGACCAGGTGATGAATCGTTTCAGATCAAAAAATTTACAGATGCTTGTTGCTACCGATGTTGCTGCACGAGGACTCGATGTAAACGATTTAACTCATGTTATCAATTACAACCTACCTGATGATATGGAAGTATATACACACCGCAGTGGACGTACTGGTCGTGCAGGTAAAGCTGGTATTTCTATTGCTATTGTGCATATGAAAGAGAAATACAGAATTAAAGAAATTGAGAAAAAAATAAATAAGAAATTTGAAGTACTTGCTGTTCCAACAGGGAAGGAAATATGTAAAAAACAACTTTTTCATTTAATCGAAAAGATGGAAAAAGTTGAAGTTAATCATGAATTAATTGAAGAGTTTTTACCCGAAGTGAATAAGAAGCTTGAGTGGCTCGAACGAGATGATTTGATTAAACACTTTGTTTCTTTGGAGTTTAACCGTTTTTTAGAATACTATAAAAATGCAACTGATTTAAATGCTCCTGATGAAAAGTTCAGCGAATATAGAGACAGAGATAGAAATGGGGGCAGAGACAGAGGTAGACGAGGTGAAAGAAGCGAAAGAGGAGAAAGAGGAGAAAGAGGCGACAGAGGTGATAGAGGTGATAGCAGATCGAAAGATTTTAAACGCTTATTTGTAAATATTGGTAAAAATCAGGGTTTAAACCCACAAAGACTAATGGGATTGGTCAACGAAGCTACTCACGACAAAAATATTCCTATTGGCAGAATCGATATTTTGAAATCATTTTCATTCTTTGAGATTGACGAACAATACACAAATAAGGTGATTGAAGGATTAAATAGTGCTAATTTCGATGGTGTTAAAGTAAGTTCAGAAGTTGCCAACGAAAAACCTTCTGGTGATTCAGACCGAAGTGACAGAAAACCTTTTGGAAGAGAACGTTCGGAACGCAGATCATTTGATAGAGAAAGGCCTGAACGAAGATCATCTGACAGAGGTCATTCAGAGCGCAGATCGTCTGAAGGAGGAGATCGTCCATTAAGAAGAACTTCTGACCGAGAACGTCCAGAACAGAAATCTTCAGGAAGAGAGCGCCCTGAATGGAAACAATTCGATAGAGATACAACATCTAAAAGATCGGAATCATCAGGAAAACGTCCACGAACAAAAAGAAAATAAAAGACAGATCATAAAAAAGAGGCTATTTCAAAAAGCCTCTTTTTTTATTCATTGTCCTCATCGGCTTCTTCATCTACTGCCGAATTCAGTATTCTGTTATAACTGGTCGATCCTTCGACAACAATAACAATTTCGCCTTTAACAGCAGATTTACTATAATATTGGATTAATTCTTTTATGGTTCCTCGGATATTTTCTTCGTAAATTTTTGTCAGTTCGCGCGATACACATGCGCGTCGATCTTCGCCAAGCACTTCTGCAAATTGAGTCAATGTTTTTACTAATCGATAAGGAGATTCGTAAAATACCATTGTTTTTTCTTCATCTTTGAGTTCGGTTAATCTTTTTTGACGACCTTTTTTCTGAGGTAAAAATCCTTCGAACGAAAAACGATCATTAGGTAAAGCCGAATTAACAAGTGCAGGAACAAATGCTGTAGCTCCTGGTAAACATTCCACATCGACACCTGCTTCGATGCAAGCACGAGCAATTAGGAATCCGGGATCAGAAATTCCGGGAGTACCCGCATCAGTAACAACAGCAATCGACTCACCGGCCTTTATTCGCTCAACCAAATTCGGAACCGATTTATGCTCATTAAACTTATGATGTGCAATTACTGGTTTTTCTATAGCATAATGCTTAAGTAAAAAAATGGTTTTGCGGGTATCTTCGGCTAAAACCAGATCAACCTCCTTTAAAATACGAAGTGCTCGAAGTGTAATATCTTCGAGATTACCAATCGGGGTTGGAACTAAATATAACTTGCTCATTTATTTATTTCAATTTTTTAAAAAGGTTAGTATTTAGTACATTTCTATAACAAAATTAATACGTATTGCTTTGTGTATCTTTGAGACCCGAGAATTTTCGGGTTTGTGGCTTTGTGGCACTTGCCACTATGTCTGAAAGGCACAAAGTCTTCACAAAGCTCCCAATAAAAAGTCAATACAGCTAAATCAATTTGTATATTTTCTGCGAACCAGCTCAACCAGTCTTTCTACATTTGGATCTTCAAAATCCCAGCTAAAACTATCTTTTAAGTAGCTAACTGCATTATCGAAAGTATCGAAATTATTTAGCAATTGTATTGTTTCGCTGAACTGGTTTTTATCTCCATTAAAAAGTTCGCGGATAAACACAAACTTATCGTTTAATCCGATGGCTGTGTTTATATCTTTAATTGGTTTAGATTTTAACTTACTCGAAACATCTTTCTGATCAGGTTTTTCCTTTCCAATTGTATCGTGCTTGTAAGTTTTTGATTGAAACTTATCGGCCATAATTCCAGAAGAACCATCGTATTTCTTAGTTTTTACACTCTCTTTTTTGTTTTTTTCTTCTTTCTTTTCGATTACAATTACCGGATCAGGTTGTACTGTTTTTTCAGGAGTTTTATTTATTCTTTTTGGTTCTTCCTTCTGAACAACTTCTACAGCTCTTGGTTCATGCTGTTTTTCAGATGGTTTATGAATTGTTGATTTTTCTTCTTTTTGATATTCAGGTCGATAAATACCTTGTGCATTTAATCGTAATAATAAATCGTAAAGATTTCTTACTTTTGACAAAGCAAGGTCGATATCGATTTGATGAACCTGGTTCGGATTTTCGAACCGGCTTACAAAGGAGTAGATTTCCTGGATATCCTGAATAATGCTCTGATGAAGTTCTGTTTTGTTCATAATTGGTGTTGTTTTTGCAAAAATAACGATAAAAGTTAAGAAATTGATATACGATGTTTTTCGAAGGTACAAATAAAAAATCCAAAAACAGGGGATGGGTTGAAGTAATTTGCGGATCGATGTTCTCGGGTAAAACCGAAGAATTAATCCGCCGTTTACGCCGTGCAGAATACGCTAAACTTAAAGTTGAGATCTTTAAACCAATGATTGATACACGCTATTCTGATGAAAATGTTGTTTCGCACGATTCAACAACTATCCGTTCAACACCTGTTGAATCATCAGGGAATATTCTTTTGCTTACTGGCGATGTTGATGTGGTTGGTATTGACGAAGCACAGTTCTTTGATAAAAACCTTGTTAATGTTTGCAAACAACTTGCAAATAGCGGAATTCGTGTTATTGTTGCAGGTCTAGATATGGATTACCTTGGTAATCCTTTTGGTCCAATTCCTGCACTTATGGCCGAAGCCGAATATGTTACAAAAGTGCATGCCATTTGCATGCGTTGTGGAAATCTGGCTCATTATTCTTTTCGAATAGCAAAAAGCGACAAACTGGTTTTACTTGGAGAAAAAACAGAATACGAACCCTTGTGCAGAGTTTGCTTTAATGAAGCCATGACTGAGAAAAAAGAAGAGGATAATAAGTAAGTTTTCTTTAAGAAAAAAATCTAAGTCTTACTATACCGTTTAAATCATAATTAGGTTATTTAAATTTGTTTAACTTTATATAATTATCCAAATCCTAATTTATGAAACACCTATTTGTATTGTTGTTTTTAGTTATTTCCATTAATACCATTGGTCAGGAAACAAAAATAAAAACAAAACATCCTATTTATATTGGAATCGAAACAGGATTTAGTGCATCTCCCAATTTTTCGGAAAACGATAAAATGCTGCATGATTTGTTCGGATTAACTTTCAATTATTTCTATACCGAAAGCAGAAGTATTAAAATCAAAGTAAAATATATGTCTGTCGAAAAGAATGCAAGCTCATATTACCTGGAATATGGATATTATCAGAATTACGATTTTTCATATAAAGCAGATTTTATTGTTATACCAGCACTTTACAAATGGCAGTTTGGCAAAGGAAATGTTAAAGGATTTGTTCAGGGTGGTATATATTTAGGCTTAGAAATCGATTCTGAATACGAGGGATATCCTATGAATTATTCGAAAAACCCTATTGACTTTGGGTTTAGCCTTGGAACAGGCCTTCAGTTTCCAATTATTAGCGATAAATTATATGTTAATAGCGAAATTGAGGTTTATCAGGGATTGTTCAGCAGAATTCCTGATTCTGATGGATCAGAACAAAGTTTTTTTGAGGAAGCTTTAACAAACCTTACTTTTTCGATAGGATTGAGTTATAAGTTTTAATTTTTATACGAAAATGAGTTGAGCTTTTTGATCCAAAAAAACGATCTTTGTAATAAATAAAATAAAGTGAGCTATACTATACAGGAGATATCAAAAGTTTTAAATGCCAGGTTGGTTGGAAAAGCAACCCATAGTATTCAGCATTTATTAATTGATAGCAGAAACATTGTAGCATCTCCAAATACACTGTTTATTGCCATTCGTGGTGAAAGGCAGGATGGTCATAAATTTATTGATGATTTATACAAAAAAGGAATAGGCAATTTTGTTGTTGAAGTACTTCCTGAGAATTATAAAGATTATTCCGAAGCCTGTTTTCTAGTTGTTTTAAATACCGTTATGGCATTACATCAGTTGGCAGCATATCATCGCAATCAATTCTCATATCCGGTAATCGGTATAACCGGAAGCAATGGAAAAACCATAGTAAAAGAATGGTTTTATCATGCAATGCAAACGCAAAAGAACATTGTCAGAAGTCCTAAGAGTTTTAATTCGCAGGTTGGAGTGCCTCTCTCAGTTTGGTTAATGAATAGTACATATGATTTAGCAGTTTTCGAAGCAGGTATTTCAATGCCGGGCGAAATGGAAAAACTCGAAAAAATTATACAACCTACCATTGGTTTAATTACAAATATTGGCGAGTCGCATCAGGAAAATTTTACAAACTATAAGCAAAAAGCCTTCGAAAAACTAAAACTTTTTAAACATTCTCAATTATTAGTTTACTGTCGCGATAATGAATTGATCCACGAGGTGATTAAAAATGACCCTGAACTCTCTAATAAGAAATGCTATACATGGTCTGTAAAATCAGATGCTGATCTAAAAATCTATGCAAAAACTAAAAATCAACTGCATACAACTTTGCAAATCGAATTTGATAATCAAGCTGAAGAAATAACAATCCCTTTTACCGATAATGCTTCTATTGAGAACGCATCTCATGTAATTGCACTTATTAGCTCATTGGGTTACAAAATATCTGATTTCAAAAAACAGCTCGAATCAATACCTCCGATAGCAATGCGATTGGAACTAAAGACTGGCATTAATAGATGTACACTTATTAATGATAGTTACAATTCGGATCTTAATTCGCTTAACATTGCATTACATTACTTAGATCAACAAAATCAGCATAAAAGGAAAATTCTGTTCTTATCTGATATTTTACAAAGTGGTAAAGTTCAAAAGCAGTTATATGAGGATGTGTCGAACTTATTAAGCAAATATAACATTGATGAACTTATTGGAATAGGCACAGCAATCTCATCACAACAAAATATTTTTAATCTCGAAAAGAAATTCTATTCAACAACAAATAAATTTTTAGAAGAATTTGAACCAAAGAAATACTCAGACTCAGCGATACTTTTAAAAGGATCAAGGTCTTTTGAATTCGAAAAAATATCGTCGGTACTCGAAGAGAAAGTGCATAGAACAATTTTGGAAATTAACCTGAATGCCTTAGTAAATAATTTGAACTATTTTAAATCATTGTTAAAACCAGAAACCAAGATTATGGTAATGGTTAAGGCTCTTTCGTACGGGAGTGGAACACACGAAATAGCCAATATTTTACAGTATCAACGGGTCGATTATCTTGGTGTAGCATTTGCTGATGAGGGTGTGGCTCTTCGCGATGCAGGAATTAAACTCCCCATAATTGTTATGAATCCAGAACTTAATAGTTTCGAATTGATGATTCGTTATAAACTGGAACCTGAGATTTATAGTTTCCTGGTATTAAAACAATTTACTGATACAGCAATTGCTTTAGGTGTAAAAGAATACCCTATCCACATTAAAATAGATACAGGAATGCACCGGTTGGGTTTCATGGCCTCTGAATCTGAATCATTAATAAATGAATTAAAGAAAAATAAACTGGTTAAAGTAGCCTCTATCTTTTCGCATCTTGCTGCCAGCGACGAAGATATTCATGATCAATTTACCGAAGAACAAATTGAACAATTTAATGCAATTAGTAGAAAGATAATTGATCAACTTGGTTATTTTACAATACGACATATTCTTAATTCTGCGGGAATTGAACGATTTCCAAAAGGTCAGTTCGATATGGTTCGACTAGGAATTGGACTTTATGGCATTTCATCTTTAGCAAATACAAATCTGGCTAATGTAAGTACTTTTAAAAGTACAGTTATTCAGATAAAACAAGTAGCCAAGGATAATACAATTGGGTATAACCGAAAGGGAAAGGCAACAAAAGAAATGCATATTGCAATTATTCCTGTTGGATATGCCGATGGTTTAAATCGCCATTTAAGCAATGGCAAAGGCAAGCTTTACATTAATGGATATATTGTTCCTATTGTTGGAAATATTTGTATGGATATGTGTATTGCTGATATTACTGGTTGCATAATTAATGAAGGGGATGAAGTAATTATTTTTGGTAAAGAATTACCAGTTGCTGAAATGGCAAATATTTTGAAAACTATCCCTTATGAGATTTTTACAGGCATTTCTACCCGAGTTAAGCGAGTATATTTTCAGGAATAATATTTTCCACAAAATCATTTTTTTTAGAATTTTAATAAATTCGATTGTTAAAAACTCATCAGGTACTATTAAACCTGTAATTCCAAGCTATATTTGTTATTGAGATAACGTATTAATTCATTTTTTGTTTATCAAAATCATACAATTGCATGGGATGTGGGTTTTGAATCCAATAAAAAAATACGTTAATTTGTGCCTTTATTTGTTAGTACAATATGAGTATTACAAAGGCCACATATTACAAGCTTGCAATTATCCTGTTTTTGTTTGTTGTTATAGCTATAGTTAGTTCAAGTATAAGATTACGCCTTTTAGGAGCTAATGTTGATGAAAAGGAGATTGTAAAACCTTCCACTAAAAAAGAATTAGATAAAATTTTTTATCAGGAAAAAGCAGAAAAGGTTGATTCTGTTGTAAAATCAATTACAAGTAAAAACCATTTTAATGGAAATATCCTGGTAGCCTATAAAGGAAATATCATTTTTAAAGAATCATTTGGTTATGCTGATTTAAACAAAAAAGAAAAACTTACCACCGAATCTGTTTTTCAGCTTGCCTCTTTAAGCAAACAATTTACAGCAATGGCTATAATGATTCTTAAAGAACAAGGTAAAATAAGCTACGAGGATAGTGTTACAAAATATATCCCTGAGTTACCATACAAAGGAATTACTATTCGGATGCTGTTAAATCACACATCAGGATTACCAAACTACATGTGGCTTACCGAAAATTATTGGAAAGAGAAGCAAGCACCATACAATGAGGATATTATTGATATGCTTGAAGATTTGAAAACACCTCTGTATTTTACTTCAGGTCGTCGATTTGATTATTCGAACACTGGATATGTTCTTTTGGCTTCTATTGTTGAAAGAGTGTCACGTAAGCGTTTTTCTTCGTTTATGGAAGAAGAGATATTTATCCCTTTAGGAATGGAAAGTACCTTTGTTTATAGCAGTTCATTCAGAACCAGAAAAGATAAATTGAATGGATTTGGATATAGGGGTAAAAGATACAGAATTATTGATGAAACCATTAACGATGGAACTGTTGGCGATAAAGGAATTTACTCAACTCTTGATGATTTATTTAAATGGGATCAGGCCCTTTATGCAAATACTCTGGTATCTGAAGGAACTATGAACGAAGCACTGGCCGGGTTCAAATTGCGTAATAAATATGATATTCCTTATGGATTTGGATTTAGAGTAACCAAACGAAATGATAAAAAATTAGTTTATCATCATGGCCGATGGAATGGGTTTAGAACAAGCATTTATCGATTTGTTGAAGACAGCAATACAATAATTGTCTTAAATCATACATCTACATCATTGAATGGTACAATAATGAATAATATCGAAAAGGTTTTTAATGATTCAACTTCGACTGATCTTACACAAGATGTTATAGTTACAATTATTGACTCGGGACTGGAAAATGGTATAAAAAAATATTATAACTACAAATCATCTGGACAGGTTTTACTCGATACAATTAAACTAAACAAAGCTTCAGCGATATTGACAAATGGCAAAAACAGTGAACTAGCTGAGAAAATAAAATTGTTTAAATCAATGTATATTCAGGGAGAACTTGATACCAATTTTATGGATGAGAAATACTTTCTAAAGTCCCTTTCGCTGGCTAAATAAGAAAACAAATCTCAAATCAGCAAAAATATTTTCTAGGGTTAGAGCAAAAACCCGATTAAGAAAAACCTATAAATTCAAATCTTATTATCCGAGTTCGCTTATTCGCTCGAGGCCTTTAATGTCCAGAATTCTTATTTTTCGACCATCGAGTGTAATGATTTTTTCAGTAGCAAAAGTCGATAAGGTTCGTATTGCATTAGAGGTAGTCATGTTCGATAGGTTAGCAATATCCTCACGCGACAAGTATACTTTTATGGTAGATTTATCTTCTTCAAGTCCGTACGTATCTTTAAGAAAAATAAGCGATTCAGCAAGTCTTCCACGAATATGTTTTTGAGTAAGAGTTACCGTTCTGTTATTTGAAAAACCCAATTCTGATGCAAGCGAATGAATGATATTAAGCGAAAATTCTGAATTACTTTTTAATACCTTGTACAATGAATCTTTTTCAATTGTGCAAATTACGCTGTCTTCAATTGCTTCAGCTGATGCAATATAGTATTGTTCGGCAAATAATGCTCTGTATCCTATAAATCCAACTGGTTTAGCCATTCGAACTATCTGTTCACGTCCGCCAACGCCCTCTTTAAAGATTTTTACTTTCCCTTTCGAAAGGCAGATTAAACCAGAAGGTTTATCACCCTCTTTATAAATAATATCACCTTTTTTAAAGTGGGTACATGTACTGTTTCGTTTGAGTAATTCTTTTTCCTCAATATTTAGCACACTAAAAACAGACATTTGATTATCAATAATATTGTGGCTTTCAGAGATCATGAACTATAATTTTTTTGTAAAATATGTTGGAAAACATACAAATGTATATAATTCAATTAAAACAATAAAATTTTTTCCTTAAAATCGGAAAAAATTGATTTTACTGAATTCTGTTTGGTTTTTCTTAAAAGAAATTAACAATACTTGGCAACTAGAGGCATTCTTCGTCCAGCACCAAATGCTTTTGATGATATTCTCAATATTGGTGGTGCCTGATAACGTTTATATTCGTTACTATCTACTAATTTCATTATTCTTTCAACAAGGCTTTTTTCCCAACCATTAGATACAATTTCTTCAAGAGTTTTCTGAAGCTCGATATATTCAAATAATATTTTATCAAGTGTTTCATATTCGGGTAATGAGTCAGAGTCTTTCTGATCAGGTCTGAGTTCTGCCGATGGTGGTTTTTGTATTGAATTTTTTGGTATTATTTCCTTTTCGCGATTTATGTAATGGGCTAATTTATATACATCCGATTTGTAAACATCTCCTAAAACAGATATTCCTCCGGCCATATCACCATATAATGTGCTGTATCCAACGGCTGATTCGCTTTTATTTGATGTATTTATTAAGATATGACCAAATTTGTTCGATAGAGCCATTAAAATAGTACATCGTGCACGAGCTTGTATGTTTTCTTCTGTTATATCAGGATGAAGCCCTTTAAAAATTGTATTTAATGATTGCTCGATACTTTCAACAACGGGCTGAATATTAATAATATCGTAGCGAACACCAAGATTGTCTGCTAGTTTCGAAGCATCAGCAATGGAATGATCAGACGAATATTTTGATGGTAATAAAAGTACTCTCATGTTTTCCGGACCTAAAGCTTTCGAAGCAATTACAAGTGCAACAGCCGAATCAATGCCGCCTGACAAACCAAGTGTTGCTTTTGTAAGGTTCATTTTCTTAAAATAATCACGGGTGCCTAAAACTAATGCATCATGTATTTTTTCTATTACATCAGGATCTTCAGTCACAGTTTTCTTAAGTTTCCCCTTTTTTATATCGTCTAATTGATAATACCTGATATCTTCGGAAAAGAAATTAAGCTCATCAGCAATAGTTCCATCTGAATTTACTATTAACGAACCTCCATCAAAAACCAATTCGGTTTGCGCACCTACCTGATTTACATTTAAAATTGGCAGCTTGTACTTTTTGGCGTTACGAATGAAAATATTTTTTTTGCCCCAGATCTTACTGTACGAAAAAGGCGAAGCAGCTATATTTACAACAAAATCGGGTTTATGTTTAATAAGCTTTTCCATGGGTGTAACATTATAAAGCTGGTTTTTTGCAAATGGATTGCCTACCGGTTGTTCATCCCACAGATCTTCGCAAATTGTTAGGGCAATTTTTTTTCCCTTATATTCAACTACATTAAACTTATCGTTGGGCTCAAAATAGCGGTATTCATCAAAAATATCATAGGTAGGCAAAAGGGTTTTATGCTGCATAAATTTTATCTCAAGATTGCTTATGAACAATGCAGTGTTATAAAGTTTTTTCCCTTTTGGATTGAAATTTATAGTTGGTGATCCAATAATTACAGCAATATTCTTTGTATTTGCTGCAATTTCTTCAACAGACTCTTCGCATCGCTCAATAAAGGATTTTTTCTCCAGCAAATCCTGAGGTGGATATCCACATACCGACATCTCCGAAAAAATAATCAGGTCGACAAGATTGGTTTTTGCTTCTTCGATTTTTTCAAGAATTTTAGCAGTATTCTTCTCGAAATTTCCAATATGATAGTTTAACTGAGCAATTGCAATTTTCATAACCTAATTATTGTAAATGTTTTTTAAAACAAAATACCAATACGAATGGCAATATTGCTATTTGTTACCTTATTATTTGAATCGGTTGTAATATCTACAAATCCATTGGTATAGGTTAAGCCAAGTACAATAGCAGTATTCCCTCCAATGGAGTACTCTGTACCTAATCCAATGTAATATCCAAGGTTAAAAAGTTTGATCTCATCACTAATATTATCATTTTCGAGCTCATAACCTTCAACTTCTCCGGTGGCTTTAATATTTACACCTGCATTTATTCCAAGATGAGTGAAAAATGTAAAGTATCCAATTTCGTTGGTTTTTAGTTTTAAGCCAAATGGAATATTTATATATTGCAACTTGTATTCAAGAGTGCTTCCTGAAGGAACAGTATCAATCCCTCCATTTGTCTTTATTGGTTTTCCATCAACCAGATCATATTTTAAAAGCCCTCCGGTATTATCAATTGAAATCCCTGTCATAAATGCATAGTTTGGTGCAAAAAACTTATCTACATTTAATCCGATATTAACTCCAAGTTTAGATCCATCACTGTCTACATTTTTTAAATCGGGTGTCATCCACGAAAATTTTGGATCAACAAATACAGTAAATTTTGTATTTTGTGAGTACAAACTCTGTCCAACAGAAATTAAGAGTGTTAAAATTATTAAATACTTTTTCATACTTTTAGGCCTCAATATTTAGTTATTACAAAAATAATTAAAAAATCATAGTAATTGTATAGATATTTAGTGATTGTGAGCAAAATTAAAACCATTTTATTTTAGTTTAAAATTGAACCGAGTTATGAAGAATAATTTATTTCTATATTTTTTAAGCATAATTCTTCTGTTTACAGCATGCAGTAAGAAAGATAAATTTAAAGTTGATATTTCCGATTCCATTGTAAACATAGAAATTAAAAGACTCGACAAAGATTTATTTGAAATTGATTTCGACAATGCTGATAATTCAATTACTCAGCTTAAGGAAAAGTACGGTGATTTCTTTGTTTTATATAATCAGAGGGTTATATCTCTTGGATCACCAAACAGTCCTGCTTATTCTGATAATTTACTGGTTTTTTTAACTGATTATACTATTAATAGTATCTACGAACAAACAAAATTGGTTTTTCCTGATATAGACCAATTGGAGTCTGAAATTAATCGTGCGTTTATGTATTATAATTATCATTTTCCTAATCATAAAATACCAGCCGTTTATACGTTTATTGGAGGCTTTAACCAGTCGATAGTAGTTGCTGATAGCATTTTGGCCATTGGTTTAGATAAGTATTTTGGAACAGATTGTGAGTTTTATCAGCGTCTCGAAACAGCTAATTATTTAAGGCTAAATATGCATCCCGCTAAAATTCCCACCGATGCGTTAAAAGCATGGGCTTTAACTGAATTTGTTTATAACGATTCGGTTGATAATCTTGTAAATAATATGATTTATCAAGGTAAGATACAATATTTTCTTGATGCTGTTTTTTCTGATGCGCATGATACACTTAAATTTGGAATGACTACTTCGCAAATTGGCTGGTGTATGGCCAACGAAAAGCATATGTGGAACAGCCTTATTGATCAGAAACTGATTTTCTCGACTGATTATATGACAATTAATAAGTATATAAACCCGGCACCATTTACTTCTGGTTTTCCGCGTGAATCGCCCGGAAGAGCTGTGGTTTGGCTAGGATATAAAATTGTTAAGAAATATATGGATCGAAACCCCAAAGTCAATCTGGAGCAGCTAATGAATAATAATGAATATCAAAAAATATTATCCGAATCGAGGTATGAACCCTAGTTTAGGTGGAATGCTACCTAAATTGGTAGTTATGAGGATTTTTAAAGTAGAATTATTCCCTTTTAAAAAGTTGTGGATTTAATATAAATAATATGTAACAATTCAGATGAATTCTTATCTATTTTTGATTCAGTCTAAGTTTAAGTGTTTATTTTTTTCTAAGCTTTAAGAATATTCTTCCACAGTTTTTTTCAACCGCATAAAAGCAATGCTTTTTATATGATTTGTACAAGCAATTGAGCATCCACTGGTTATTTAAAAGAAAGAGTTTGTTTTTTAATAATTTCCTGATGAAAAACAATCGCCAGTTTTTTACTTCAAAAAAGATTTCTTCTTCAACAAAAAACTTTTTCTCAAAATATTCTTTTAGGCTTGTAGATGAAAAATGTTGATAATGTTTTTTTGAAACGGGTTTGTTTACATGAGGCACTGTAAGTAATAATAATCCATTACTATTTAATAATTCGTGTAAGGCATTCACAAAGTCATCGCATATTTCTATTGGGATATGTTCAAAAACTTCAATAAGGGTTAATACATCAAATTTATTCAGTATGTTATCATTGATGATATCAGCCATAATAAAATCATGTGTAGGGTTTAATCCCTTGGCCATATTAATTGCCCTTTGTGAATAATCTATACCGGTTACCTTTTTAGTAGGGTATTGTTCTGTAATTTCCTTTACTAATCGTCCATCACCAGCGCCAATATCAGCTAAAGAATTAAATTCTATTTTATCGAGTTTGGAAAAAAGAAATTCAATAGTACTTACATAATTGATTCCAAAACCTGAATAAACCGAAGTTGAAAAACCTCCTTTAAATTGGGGTACATAATGGTGTGGGAAACGATATTGTTCTTCCTGTACCGTTTGAGTTTCTGAAAACCTTTCTTCCATAAATTCACTTAAATTTTAAGTAATATTTTAATAAATTGTTAAAACTCTTCAATTTATCGAGTGTACATTTGTTTCAATTCACTTCACAAATCTAAAGTTCAAAGCGGCAATATAAACAATTATTAAATATCACAGGCTAAATCCAGAAATAATGATTCACAATGATTAATGAATTATATGAAAAATTAGTTGCTTGATTTATTCCAGAAATCACATCAATGAAAAGAAAACGTGTGAATAATGTAATTCTTTTCAAAAGTTATGCAACATATAAAATACTTGGGCGAATTACTTTTGTTGCAAACTAAAACTAAATTATTATGCCACTATTAACTATTTTAATTGTACTGATTATTGCAGGTGTTCTTCTATGGCTTGTTAATAATTACATTCCAATGGATGGGAAAATAAAAAAAATCTTAAATGTTGTTGTTGTGATTGTTGTAATCGTATGGCTACTAAAAATATTTGGGGTTTTAAGCTATCTTAAGGATTTACATGTGTAGACTTAATGAAAATTAAAGGATTACATTTCTAAAAATCCTATATTGATTTCTAACCATCGATTGAAAGTTAGTTTTTAATTGGGTAAATCATTTGCTTAATACCGTTTTAGCGTAAATGCAATACAATGAGGTGCAGCCTATATTGATAATTGTGTAAGCACAAACGGTATTTTATATTTCAATTAATATTGATGTAAAATATTTAACTTTGTAAGATGTGGTTTTCTAAATCAAAAGAAGAAGTCCTAAAAGAAATTAATGTTAACCCGGAGTCTGGTCTTTCAGAAGAAGATGCAAAAGCCAGATTAGCATTATATGGTGCAAACAAGTTGCTAGGAAAAAAGAAGAAGAATATTCTCCAATTGTTTGTTGCTCAACTTCAGGAATGGCTTATATATATCCTATTTGTGGCTGTAGTTATTACTCTGGTTATGGGTGAGTATATTGATGCAATAATCATTATACTTGTTATAATTACAAATGCTGTACTAGGAGTAATTCAGGAAGTTAAGGCAGGCAAAGCAATTGATGCACTCCAGAAAATGTCGTTTCCGAAAGCACTTGTACGAAGAAACAATGAAGTTAAAGAAGTGAATTCTCATGAAATTGTACTGGGTGATATTTTAATTCTTGATGCCGGAAGGTTTATTGCTGCTGATATTCGTTTAATTGAATCGGCAAATCTTCAGATCGAAGAATCTGCACTTACAGGTGAATCTGTACCTGCCGATAAAGATGCATCACTTCTTATTAGCGATCTTAAAACACCACTGGGAGATCGGGCAAACATTGCTTATATGTCAACTTTAGTAACCAGTGGAAGAGGAGTTGGAGTTGTGGTTGAAACGGGTATGAATACCGAAGTTGGTAAAATTGCAAATCTCATAAACACCGAAAAAAAGGCAAAAACTCCTCTTGAAATTCGTTTAGATCAGCTAGGAAAAACACTTGGTAAGTTTGCCATCGGAATATGTGTTGTTATTTTTATTATTGCCTTACTTCAAGGTCGTGATTTGGCCGAAATGTTTATTTTGTCAGTTTCTTTAGCTGTAGCAGCTATACCAGAAGGACTTGCAGCCATTGTAGCCGTTGTCCTTTCTATTGGTGTTACAAACATGTCGAAGAAAAAAGCGATCATAAAGAAATTACCCGCGGTTGAAACATTAGGATCTGTAAATATTATCTGCTCTGATAAAACAGGTACATTAACTCAAAATAAGATGACTGTTGAGGCCTATTTCAATCTGGATGGTGAAATAACTGTTGAGCGGAATAAGAATAATAGCGCTACAGAAGATGCAAAATTACTTGCTAAAGCCATGGTGCTTTGTTCCGATGCAACCTACGAAAATGGAAACGGCACAGGCGACCCAACAGAAATTGCACTGTTACTTTTTGGAGATGATTTGGAAATTGACAGAAAGAAAATTAATGCAGGGAATAAACGTGTTGGTGAGTTTTCTTTCGATTCGGATCGAAAATTAATGTCAACACTTAACGAAGAAGATGGAAAGCTTACCGTTTATACGAAAGGAGCAATTGCCAATCTAATCAAAATTTCAACTCATGTTTTAGAAAAGGGTAAAGTAGTTCCGATTACTGAAGCACACAAAAAGCAATACTTAAAGGCTGAAGAAAATATGTCGAACAAAGCGCTTCGTACACTTGGTGTTGCCTATAAACCAGTAAACGCTGTTGTTGAAACTTCTGAAATGGAGAAAGACCTTATCTTTGCAGGCTTTGTGGGAATGATTGACCCTCCTCGTCCAGAAGTAAAGGCGTCTATCGAATTAGCCAAAAACGCCGGAATTACATCTATAATGATTACAGGCGACCATAAAAATACAGCATTTGCTATTGCTTTTGAATTAGGAATAGCTAAAACCATTGATCAGGCAATTACAGGTCAGGAAATGGATGATTTGTCAGAAGAAGAATTTATTGAAAAAATTGAAGGATATCGTGTATTTGCTCGTGTTTCTCCTGAGCATAAAGTAAAAATTGTTCATGCGTTAAAGTCTCATGGACATATTGTATCCATGACCGGTGATGGAGTTAACGATGCGCCATCTCTAAATGCTGCCGATATTGGCGTGGCAATGGGAATTACCGGTACCGATGTTGCAAAAGGAGCCTCGGATATGATTCTTATGGATGACAATTTTGCAACTATTGTTTCTGCAATAGAACAAGGCAGAAATATTTACAACAACATTAAAAAATCGGTCATTTTTCTCCTTACTTGTAATTTGGGCGAAGTGATTACTCTGTTTATTACATTACTTATTGGTTTAGAAGCACCATTAATTGCAACTCAGCTTCTGTGGATTAATCTCCTAACCGATTCTTTTCCTGCAATTGCATTAGGAATGGATCCCGGAAACCCCGAAGTTATGAAAGAAAAACCACGTAACTCAAAAGAGAGTTTCTTTGCAGGAGGCGCTGGCCTTCATATTATTCTGGGTGGTTTCTTAATCGGAGCATTAACAATCGTAGCTTTCTGGTTTGGATATTATGAACATGGATACAGCCCTTTTGATCATTCAGCTCCGACAAATACAGTAGAATATGCCCGCACAATGGCTTTTATGACATTGGTTATGTGTCAGTTATTCTTCTCTTTAGCGGTTAGAAACAGTTCAAAATCAGTTTTTCAGATCGGGGTATTCTCTAATAAATACCTAATTGGAGCCATTTTGTTGGGTGTACTTCTTCAATTAATCGTAATTGGAATTCCGGTAATGCAAAGAGCGTTTCATTTGCAAATGCTTGATCTTGGTGGTTGGATAATTGCCATTTCATTAGGTTTAGTTCCACTATTGTTTAATGAGATTATCAAAATATTTATCCGAGCACGTTTAAAAAAGTAACTCTTAAAAAGAGTTGATACTGACATAAAACAATTTTACTCCCTGATTTTTTATTGGAGCATAAAAACCTGTGAATTATATAAGTAATTCATTGTTTTGTGTAATATTATCCTTCCATGTTTCATATACCTTCACCTCATCTTAATCTAAATTAGAACTATTTTGAAATTATTTTTCAAATACATGGTGAGTAACCGTTGTAAAATAGCGGTAAAAACCGAGTTGAGAAAACTCGGTTTGCATTTTGTTGTTGTTGATTTAGGCGAAGTTGAGATCATGGAAGATATTTCTATGGCACAACGAGAACAGCTTAAAAAAGCTTTATCCGAATCAGGTATCGAATTGATGGACGACAAAAAAGCTGTATTGATTGGAAAAATCAAAAATACAGTAATTGAGATGGTTCATTATCCCGGTGAGATAATTAAAAAGAAGTTTTCTGTCCATATTAGTGAAAAACTGAATTACGATTATACGTATTTATCTAATTTGTTTTCAGAAGTACAAGGAATGACTATTGCTCAATTCATTATTTCTCATAAGATTGAACGTATAAAAGAATTAATTATTTATGATGAACTAAGTATTACTGAAATTGCATATAAAATGAATTACAGTAGTGTTGCACATTTATCAAATCAATTTAAAAAAGAAACAGGACTTACTCCCTCTCATTTTAAAAATTTGAAGGACAAACAACGAACACCGATTGAAGATATTGGTAATCCAATTTAAGTTCGTCAGATTATTATAGTTTTAATTAAAAGTAATTTAACCTAAGGTGCATTAAAAGGAAAAGATGGGAACAATAAGAGCAGAGGAATTTCAATATGCAAGAAGTTTGATCGAAGCGAGTCTTAATCCACTGATGATAATAAGTACCGAAGGGAAAATCATGGATATTAATAAAGCATGGGCTAAAATTACAGGATTAACTCGCAAGGAACTTATAGGAATTGATTTTTTTGATTGTTTTTCAGAACCCCGAAAAGCACTTGGAGTATATCAAGAAGTTTTTGCTAAGGGATTTGTAATTGATTCTACTCTTATGCTTAGACAAAAGGCTGGTAAATTGACTGAAATACTATTCAATGGATCAGTTTATAAAGATGATAAAGGGATTGAAATAGGTGCAATTATAGTAGCAAAAGATATCGATGAGCAAAAATCGGCTATAGAGTTACGTATAGCCAATAAAGAACTTGCTTTTCAAAATTTAGAAAAAGAAAGGCGCGCAGCAGAGTTAAGCATCGCCAATAAAGAGCTTCTTTTCCAAAATCGAGAGAAAGAAAAACGCGCAGCAGAGTTGGTTATCGCTAACAACGAGCTCGCTTTTCAAAACTTAGAGAAAGAAAAAAGGGCAGCAGAATTGATTATTGCAAACAATGAACTTGCCTTCCAGAATAATGAAAAAGAGAAAAGGGCTGCAGAGCTAATTATAGCAAATAAAGAACTTGCTTTTCAAAACGCTGAAAAAGAAAAACGAGCTGCAGAATTAATTATTGCGAACAAAGAACTTCTGTTTCAAAATGTTGAGAAAGAAAAACGAGCTGCAGAACTTATTATAGCCAATAAAGAGCTTGCTTTTCAAAACAATGAGAAAGGAAAACGAGCAGCAGAACTTATCATTGCGAACAAAGAACTTCTGTTTCAAAATGTGGAGAAAGAAAAGCGAGCAGTAGAGCTGGCTATAGCTAATAAAGAACTTGCTTTCCAAAACAATGAGAAAGAAAAACGAGCAGCAGAGCTAATTATTGCCAATAAAGAACTTGCATTCCAAAACAGAGAAAAAGAAAAGCGAGCAGTGGAATTAAGAATTGCAAACTACGCCCGAAGTCTTATTGAAGCCAGTCTTGATCCATTGTTTACAATTAACCTGGATGGAAGAATTACTGATATGAATAAGGCTTCAGTAAACATATTAAGATTATCACGTGAAAAAATTATTAACACTAATTTTTTCGATTATTTTACCGACCCTAAAAAAGCTCGTAAATTCCATAAAGAAGTCTTTGCAAAAGGGTTTGTGGCTGATTATACATTAACAATTAAAGACATTAATCTTACTGATGTTCTGTTTAATGGATCGGTTTATAAGGACGATGAAGGCAATGTACTTGGAGCAGTAGTAGTTGCTCGTGATATTACCGAACAAAAACGAATAGAAACTGAATTGATTGAAGCAAAGACATTTGCTGAGTTGGCTACATTTTTTGCAGAAGAGGCTAAAATTAAAGCTGAAAAATCTACTCACATTGCTGAAGTTGCAGTGAAAGCAAAACAGCAATTTCTATCGAATATGAGCCACGAAATCCGAACACCAATGAATGCAATTATTGGTTTTACTAAGGTAATGCTGAAAACAGATTTAACTGCAAAACAAAAGGAATACTTAGATGCAATAAAAATGAGTGGCGATGCATTAATCGTTCTCATTAACGATATACTCGATTTGGCAAAAGTAGATGCCGGTAAAATGACATTTGAAAAAATCCCTTTCAAAATGCACCTTTCCATATCAGCTTTGCTTCATTTATTCGAAACAAAAATTCAGGAAAAAAATTTAACATTAGTTAAAGAATACGACAAAAATATTCCGAATTTACTGGTTGGAGACCCTGTTCGGTTGCATCAAATTATTATAAACCTTGTAAGTAATGCGGTTAAGTTTTCAACAAAAGGTAAAATAATAGTAAGTGTTCATCTTCTTAGTGAAGATAAAAAGAGCGTAAAAATTCAATTTGCAGTTAGTGATACCGGAATAGGGATATCAGATGATAAAAAAGAAACGATTTTTGAAAATTTTCAGCAGGCTACTAGTGGCACTTCAAGGCTATTTGGTGGAACCGGTCTAGGTCTTGCTATTGTTAAGCATTTAGTTGAAGCACAAGGAGGTTCAATAACCGTAAAAAGTAAAATTGATGTGGGTTCTACGTTTAGTTTTACATTAAGTTTTCAGAAAACAACTGCACATGAAGAATTAGAACAAGGAACAGAGGAACTTGATATAAAAATTAAAAACATAAAAGTATTAGTGGTTGAAGATATTCCTCTTAATCAATTGCTTATGAAAACACTATTAGATGATTTTGGATTTGCATGTGAAATTGCTGCTAATGGTAAAATAGCTATCGAAAAGATGAGTATTAATTCGTTCGATATTATACTTATGGACTTACAAATGCCTGAGATGAATGGATTTGAAGCCACTGAATACATTCGAAATAAAATGAAATCTAAAATTCCTATAATTGCCTTAACTGCTGATGTAACCACCGTGGATTTAGCTAAATGCAAAGCAGTAGGTATGAATGATTACATTGCAAAGCCGGTTGATGAAAGATTGCTATACAGTAAAATAATAGCATTAATTAAAAACCCTCAGAAAATTAAATCTACTGATGCTAAAGGAAAAAGAAAGAGCATAAGTAAAGCAGAAAGTAAAAAAGAAAAAAGTATTAACTTGGATTATTTGATTAAACATACAAAATCTAATAATCAATTGATTATGGATATGATTTCGCTTTATCTGGAACAAACTCCACCTTTAATCAACACAATGCAAAAGAGTTTAAAGAATAAGGATTGGAAGTTATTGTACTCAGCAGTTCATAAATTAATTCCTTCATTTGTAAT
>JFJP01037061.1_pt1 | contig 55505 bp, 38 predicted proteins | sample 431651 | NCBI WGS metagenome assembly JFJP01 (sample SAMN02602958, study PRJNA72255) | Microbial mat metagenome, whole genome shotgun sequencing project. | biome: fresh water; feature: sink hole; material: water; isolation source: purple microbial (photo- and chemosynthetic) mats found in... | reverse complement strand
ACGGTAGTGGTAAGGTTGCTGTTAGTACAGTTACATCGACACAATTGGCTACAGTTTCTGCTCGTGTATATGGTACAGAATATCAACTTGCAAGTGACTTGACAAGTACAAGTACTAATAGTACAACACCAGTCGCTAAAGTAACCATGACAACAACAGATTTACCATCAGGTACATATAAAATTGTTGTACACTGGGTATGGTCAAGAAATAGTGCAGCAAACTCAGGAAGGTTTAATGTAACTATTGGTGGTGTTGCACAAGGTACAAGAACAACAATGGAAATTGAGAACGGTGATACGACAGATATTCGACCTGAAACCCGAATATTCTATAAAGCGCTTTCAGGTGTAAATACAATAGTGTTTAACCATTGGGGGGAAAGTACCGCCAATAGTACAACAACATCTGATGCAACAATTGAATTAATAAGAGTAGAATAATATGGAAAAACAATTATTAGGATATCAAATAAGTGGTCAAACCGTAGGTATTGATATTCAATCATGGAATTCGGATGATTTAAACGGAAATCCTGAGTTTAAAATTATAATTAGTGGATCAACAATTCCAAATGAGTATATAGACATTAGTTCAATTGTGAATTGGAACTCTTATGGGGAAAGCGTCGCAAATGACTATATGTGCGTCAGGTTTAAAATTAAAAGTTTATGCAAAAACAAGGGTTGGTCAAATATGACGAACGAAGAAAAAGATATTGCTATTAAACATTATATTAGCGACGACCCAACGAACGCTGTAATTTATTTAATGACAACTAAAGGTATGTCTCAACAACAAGCACAAGGATTTGTGTTAGTTGCTTGGCACAAGTATCACGCAAAATTACTTGAAGCAGCAAATCAGAGAATGTATTATTTAAAATTTGTTGTACCACAACATTTATCACTAAATGATTGTGAAAAATTATTTGATGATGCTCAGAGCCTAATCTATGAGTTCACACAATTAGGTAGATTCGGTATTGAAATGGGTGATAAAAAAAGTGGGTTATTGGATTATATTATGTCAACAAATGATTATTCTGGGTCAGGTATGGAAGAAAGCGGTTTGACTTTACTTCAGGGAACTTGGGATAGTTTTAGGTCAGCATTATATGCAATATTAGTTGATGGAATTTATGATATGTATATAGACTAGACGAAATGTCTAAAACTCTATAATAAACTTCCTGTTAATATATTTATAAGAAATAGTAAAAGAACCCCTTATGTTATGGCAATATACCCAAATTTGGTTTATGAATATTATAGTCTCGATGATAATCTTTGTCATTTTGATTCCATTCGATTAGATGAATATGACAATTCACTTATCGATAGTGGATACACATATTCCGGGTTAACTTTAACTCTTAATTTAACCGATTTCACCCCACATTTTGATACATCAGGACACACATACTCAAACATAATTTTAAATAACGATGTTTACTCTTATACGGGGATTACGGGTGAAACTCATTTTTTCACAATACAGGACTTTTATTTGGGAGCAATTCCATATATCGATCCACTATTAAGTGGTGAAACGGAATCAACGGTGGTAACGGGATTTACAACCTCAATAACAGGATGTACGGATTTGTTCAGCGGACTTACTGGCACATGTTGCCCAACCGAATCAGTATTATCAAATCTTCCTTGGGTATATCAAATAGACCATGGAACGGGTATTGGAAATTGTGAACCGTTCATTCAACGTAGACCTGTATCGGGTTGGACAATCGATTATGTTTTTAACAGGGAAGATCTACCTTGGGAAGACGTAGTTTTCTTTTATACGGGAGTTCGAGATGAATATAACCCAGATTATTATCTCGACAATAATATGTCCTTCAGTTTTACCTCAGATGGTAGAATTCGATTCCAATCTATGAGATATAGCGGATATTGTGAAACAGTTTCCGGATGGACTGAGTATGGTTACATATATTCAGGACAAACGATGCCGTTATGCGATAATGGAGTATCAGATGATTTTAATATAACCATTTCTTTTGAAAGATATTATCCGTATACTGGATGTGACTTGGCAAATGAAGGGGGTTGGAATGATTTAATACATACGGGTGTAACCTCAACAACCGGGTCGACTATTATTAATGAATGGCCAGCGGAACAGTTAAGTTCGTTATGGTTAGAGGAAAGATGGAAAAGATTAGGAACATTAAGAATATATCACAATGGAAGACCATTACAATTCGAATCTCCACCCCCAACGGTGAGAAATTTACGAATACTTCCAATATATCATTATAAAGATTTTGAAGAAATAATTTTATCGGATAGAGGATTTCAACCCTTTACCCATGCAGTTGGTGGAGGAGTAACTGGTAGTGGAGGAATTCACGATAGTGTTTGTTGTTATTCAATAAAATATGCGGCGTATTTTGAAGATCCTATGAATGCCCTATATGTTCGTGATAGGTATTTAGATTATACTAAACCAACTTTTAATATTACCGAATGTTGGGAAGAATGTGTTGACAATCTATCAAGATTTATTGTCGATGCAGTGCTCAGTGATGATGTTTTATACTATTTATTAACAGACGATGGTTATTTTTATATAAAAACAGGAATATAATTAATTTAATATGGCAATTTCGGGAAAAACAATATCAAATTTAGACGCTAGCACATTAGCAACATTACGTGAATTCAGTAAGCCATATAATGTGTACACAGCATTTATAACACAATCAGGAGAAGACAATCCATTTCCTGTTGAATATGAAAACACATTGGGTGATATTGAATGGGTTAGAATAACTGGCGGAACTTATGACGTTATCAGTATTGATGGTGTTTTTACTGCAAATAGAACAATCACCATCCATGATAAACTATTCCAAATTGATGGCGAATTTTATGAAATTACAAGCTCTTGGGTTAGTAGTACACATATTTTAGTTTCAACATCAAAAGTGGAACTAACTGGTTCAACTCTAATGGATACCTTATTTAATAATACTTTATTTGAAATCCGCTCATATTCTGTTGTTCCACCTGTAACTCCAAGTGTAACACCATCACCTACACCATCAATTACACCATCAATTACGCCATCAATTACGCCATCAATAAGTGTAACACCGTCTATAACACCATCTATAACCGTGACACCTTCGGAAACTCCGTCGGTAACACCAACAATAAGTGTGACGCCATCAATAACACCATCGATAACTGTGACACCTTCGGAAACTCCGTCGGTAACACCATCTGTGACACCTTCAATATCTATAACACCGACACCGTCAATAAGTATAACACCATCAGAGACACCCTCTGTGACACCATCAGAGACACCCTCTGTGACACCTTCTATGACGCCTTCGGTAACACCATCGGTAACACCTACGGTGACTCCATCAATAAGTGTAACCCCTTCAATAACACCGCCGCCTCCGTCGCCATCGCCACTTAGATTAGAATTTTTTATTGGTAATATGGACCCATATGATACCCCATTAGATGCTTGTACATATGGTATAACAGATGAGAATGTTTATCTATCAGCGGGAATTTATGTCCCTGTACTTGGAACTACCCTATGGGAGGATCAATTTGGTGATGAGCCATATTTTGGAAACGGATACAGTTATTATTATTTAACCAACGGAAGTAACAGCTGGGCTGTTAAAATTGCTGGCGATGGTGAAATTACCGAAATTACGGCTTGTTAAAATAAATTATTAGGTTATATTTATAATATATGGATTTTTTTATAAGACAAGGAGCAACAGACCCAATATTAAAAATGAGGTTAATTGACGACGGGAAAAATGATAAGTCGTCATTTAATGAATTATTGGAGAATTCGGATATTACATTCGAAATGAGTAGCGTTAAAAACGAAGTACCGTACATTCTTGGTGCTCCGTGTCAATTAGCTCTTAGGGTTAAGAAATATCAACAAACGACAGATGAATATTACATCATCTATCGTTTTACTGAGTTACAAACATCTGAAAAGGGTAAATTTGAAGGAAAATTTACGATACAGTTTCTCGATTCAATGGGAATTCCTTCAACAAAATTAATTGTACCAATTCAAGAAAAACTTTATATTAATATTATTTAATCAGGAAGTTCATCATGGTTGGCGAACGCTCGTCCATCGGTCTTTATGATTTCGTCCTCCCTGTCGTCTGAACCCTTTTTTTGTTCTTCTACTAGAGCTCTGTTAAGATTGACCCAATATTCATCTACGTGATTAATACTGTCTTCAAGATACATCATATATGGATCCCAACCCACACGATTCCAAAATAAAATCTCCATATCGGATAATGTCATTACTTCGTTTAAATCATCCTGACCTTCGGGTTTTAATGGATGTCCATTATCCAATTCACATTGAGCAGCAGTGAAATATTGACGTTCTTGTGGATCGGTAACCAAAATACTATCTCTAATTTCAGGTTTAAACACAACTAATAACGGTTCTACGTGTTTATTAAATTTACTCACATAAAGAGGTATATTATATTCACCCGTTTTATCTGGATTGTTAATAATATCTGATTCAGGTATCATATAACAATTGATTTCAATGGTAGTTTCCTTCGGAGGAAGTTTTCCATTGTTTACCTCATAATCATGTAATTCTTGTTTAGTCCATTTTTGGGTGTACTTTGTGATTTTTTTCACATCCCCTGCACTTTTATTCTTACCGTTATTCACATAATAAATTGTTTCCCCTAAACTTGCAGGATAATCATTTAATGATATGAGTTCCATATGAGCCTGTCTCGCCATAAGCGAACCAGATTTGGTTGTTTTTTGAATATGCTTTTTATACGCAGAGGGGGATTGTTTTACCCTTGCTTTATTGGCAATTTTCGATAATGGAATTTGTTGATTATAAATTTTTGAAATATAATCATAATAAAGGTCGATAAAAGTTACCCCGTCACCATTTAATAAAAGTTTGAATCCTTCATCCAAAAATTCAACCACATATTGTTGTAGTTTTTTTGATTTTACGGTATTCCCTGTTAGTTTAATTCTCTCTTTACCTTTCTTTATCAGTTTAATGATATAGTTTTTTCTTGAGAGATTAATACAAGCAGGCGCCATGTAATCGATATCTAAACCCATTTCACCTCTCATAAAAATATCGTTAAATTCAGCAGTATCCGCTTGAACTCCCGAATATTCTTTATTTTTCTCAACCAAATCATTTAACCCCTTTCCGGTGTACTTATGTTCTTCAATTCCTATCGGAACTTCAAAGTTAACACCGTCTGTATCCATTACAAGAGGTTTATACCCTTTTTTCTGGAAATACATAATCATCATTCTCAAACTTTGTCGTCCGATAGATGTAATTGCTTCACCCTTATCAATATCCCCCCAATTGAACACCATTGGAGCTGATAATGAACCAAAATATGCGTTAATAAAAATCTTTAAAGGTAATTGTTTCCTGTCATATTTCTCGGACAAAACAGGATCAGATTTTTCGAGTGACTGGGTGAGTCTCTTATATTTTATACGAATGTTACGGAAATACTTTAACATCGCTTTCTGAACACCCATAACATCACATTCGGGGAATATGTCATACACCAACTGAATTGAAGGATAAAGTGACGAGTAGTCAAATTTAACAATATTCTTTGCGAACCCAACATTCAATAAACGAGACAACCCTCCCACAAATGGTCTTTTTTCGGTCTTTTCAGGAATTGCAAGATTATTTTCATATGACCACGCTAACATCATAAGTTTCCACAATGTTGCGGTTCCCATTGTTGCAATTCTTTCATACGTTGTGGGTACATTCTTCGCCAATAAAAATGTTGACTGACTAAACGAATCATCAACAATCATAGTTTCATAAAGGTCATCGTCAAGATATTGTTCAATTAGTTTTCTTCCCGTCCAAATCTCAAATTTTCCCGGATATTTTTCTAAGAGACCTTCAGTTCCGGGATCGCCAATCTTTCTCCATCCACCTGTTTTTGGATTTACATAGTAACTTTCATTTTCAAAATAAATTTTTGAAAGTTTATCACCATCAACATAGATTCGATCGGGTTTTTCTTTTTCAATAAATTTGGTGATATATTTTAACCCCCATGATTTGATTTCGGAGTTAATTGCTTGGGCTCGACGTACCGAGTGTGATATATCGATGATACTAAATCCAAAAAGTACATATTGATTGTACGGTTCAATTTCATTTGCGAGTTTAAGAACTCCATCCTTAACTTTTAATCCGTCAAGGGAAAGAATTTGGGTAAACGCTTTAACATCAACATCATTAATCTCAGCCCTTTTCATAATGAATGGAAAGTCAAAGGATGCGGAGTTATATCCTCCAATAATTGTCGGTAATAATTCTTTGATCGTAGTGAAAAATGTTTCAATACACAATTTTTCACCATTTTCCCCAAATGCAGGAATTACTTTTTTAAACCCTCGGTTATCTTTAATTCCAATTAGAAAGATTTTATCGGTTTCAGGATCAAGACCCGTGGTTTCAATATCGAACATAATTCGATGAACATCTTCATATTCTTCGATACCTTTGAAAAGTCGTTTTTTCTTTTGAACAAGATATTGTTCAACTGGGTTTAAAATTTGAAAATATTTCTTATGTTTATCGCTCCAAGGATCTATTCCACCCTGTTTGAAAAATGTTATCAGATTTTGATAACTTTTCATACTCTTTACCATAAAACGAAGACCATTTTCAAGTCTTTTATCTCCGTGGGTGTCTAAAGGGTTAATGGTAATTCCGTGTTCACCCATTTTTCTCCGTTGTAGAGCTTTATTATCTTGGTAAAAATTTAATCCAGTTAAATCTCCAACCCATAAAAATGGTACTAATGAATCTTGTTTTACTTGTTTACCTCTGACGGGATCTTGGGTAATTTTGTAGATTGTGTTTGATTTGTAGTCGTATTCTACGCCTACGATGTATTGTTCGGGATCAGACCCGTGGAGGAACTCTTCGATTCGTTCCTGAGAAATTAATTCTGCCATTGTTTATAATTTTAATGCGACGTATTGATTTATGTTCGAATTATTCAAACATAATTTGTCTTTATCGATAAAATATAAACAATAAAATTAAATAAAAAAAATTTGGAGATGTAAAAATAATCACATATCTTTGTTAAAAATAATATTATGAATAAAGATATTTTAGAAAAGGGTTATGTTTTTATGCCTTACATAAGTAAAACGGTAAAAACCACAATAAATGGTGAAACTGTATGGTACGCAAATAAATGGAAGAATTTACTTTTGAAAATAAAATATTTTTTTATAAAACCAAAATATATGAAAAACGCACACATTTATAAAAACAAGGTGGCAAATTCCACCTTTTATGGTACGGTAAAAATAACTGGTGATGACAAACAAAACGAATCGTCAGAAAACTTGAATATATCTAATGTTAATGAGAGTAGATGGAATATGATTCCTGATAGATGTGAATATAACGGTAAAATATACAGAATTCTCAATATAGAATTACAAGGCGGATATTTTACACTACAAGATTTAGAAGCAGAAAGAGGTGAAGTTCAAGTTTTGGATGATATAGATATGGATAAATGTATTCCAACTTGTTTAGACGTGCCGTTGGTTTAGGAACTGATGATGAAAATAAAACAAATTATGAAAACATTAAAAATTGGATTGATTGAAATATTATTCATGCCCTTCTTTGTATGGTATATGAAATCAGGATGTAATCTTAACGGGGAAGACATATTTGATTCATTTCAGATTGGTAGAATAGAAATAAGAAAATTTAGAACAAAAGAGTCTAAAAGAAAATGGTTTTCCTAAATCTATAACGTTTAAATTACATTGTATGGGCTAATCATCGGACGATATTTGAGAGCACGATTTAGATTTTCAGCTTCATCCGCCTTTCTTTTCATCATATGATCCGGGTTTAACCTTTCAAGTCTTTTCATCAATTCTTCGATGGCCTTAGATTTCTCATCCTTAGCTTCAGTAAGTAAAGTTTGGTAATCTAATTTAACTTCACTGTCAGGAACTTTTAAATCTCCGGAGAATTTACCCCAAATTCTAGCAAGACCTTCTTTACAATACGCAATAAAATATTTTCTCACCCAGTTCTGAGCTGGTTTGTTTAATTTTTTCCATGTAAGAGAGTCAGTTTCTACATCTGAAGGTAATCTTATAATATCTTGATTTTTATCTAAACAATCATCCCTATCAAATGTATCATAATACCAATACCAAACGTTATGATTGTTTCTTGCTACAGAACCAAAATCAAATCTACCGCCAGGAACATTATATAAATGAATTATTTTTGTTCCTTCGGGTCCAGCTGTAATTCTATAAGTTAAGTCTCCACCGATTAAACGGTTTTTCATATTTCTATCTTGCATCCTTAACAATAAATCAAAAGCGGGAAGCATAAAATAAGATCCAGAAGCTCCGACCTGTGCGAATCCACCAACACCACCAAAACCAACACCACCAAGTCCCCCAAATCCACCTAAGAACGGGTCAATAATTGAGTCGGTTAGTTCCGCTCTGGTAAACCATAATAATTCATTAATTTCACGACCTGCTGGTATTACATATGTTTGTTGCCCGGCAACTAATGAGATAAAATCTTTTTTTAATTCACTAAATCCGCCAGCTTGTAAACCGACGATTTTCGAATATGCGTGAGAATATTGTGTTTCCCAATCGAGGCTTCGAGTAGTAAACGCTCTAGCTAACGATTGATTATCAACATCAAGACCCATTAATGCCGACCATTGAGATTCTATTAACCAATCACTAACATATTGTTCGTATTCGGATATTGAGAGTTCTAAAAAACTATCCATTTGTTCTTCGGTTAGTTCAACCCCACGGACTGGTAATCCCAATAGGTGAAGTACCTGTGTGAACAATTTTTCTCTATCTTCTCCGTTGATAACTGTCGTTGCCATATTTACTTTTATAGATAAATAGTTTAATTTTAGAATATGGCATCAGAGATTGACGATAAACTTTTTGAGTTGGCTCGATTTTGCGTAAGAGAACAGATTAGTCTCGATTTCACTGGATACGAATCTGAAAAAAATATTATGGAGGATATCACAATTAACGGTGAACGGTGTATTCGGCTCGAACTCGGAAATCCGAAAGATCCCGATTTACTTTCCGAATTTTCTGAATTTGTTAATACAATTATAAAATAGCCTTTAACACTTCTTTACTGAATCCTTCAGCATATTCACCATCACCCATTACTTGGTCAATAACATCCTTTTTACCCTGTAAAATGTTATATATAATTTGTTCAATTGTATTTTCAAATACCGGGTAATACACCAAAACGTTATTTTTTTGACCTGTACGATACGCCCTATCTTCAGCTTGGCTATGATGAGAAGGCACAAATGACAAATCGTTCATTATAACCCCCTCAGCGGCAGTTAAATTTATACCAATTCCACCCGCAACTATTTGGGCATTGAAAATTTTAATTTTAGGGTCGTTTTGAAATCTGTCGATTGCAATTTGTCTTTTTGCTGGCGTCATCCTACCATCCAACATTACAGAATTTTTTGGATATTTCTCTTGGATCATATCAATAGGCATTGAGAAGTTATTGAACACGATAACTTTTTTATCTTGTTCGAGAAACTTATCAATTAATTCACAAGTGTAAGGAACTTTTTCATATGCAATTACTTGACGAACCTTCATAAGTCGAGAAATTGTTATACTAATACTTTCTTTTCCCTTATCCTCATGAGATATTCTCATAAATTCCTCAAGTTCCTCATCATAAAATGTACTTTTTAGTTCCAAAAATCGAGGAATAATAATTTTTTCAGGTAGTCCTGGTACTTCGGTCTTCAATCTTCTTAATATAAGACCCTTGGTTCGTTCTCTTAGTTCATCTAAATTACTATTTCCACTTGTGCTCCATACTTTTCTGCCGGGAGATCCGTCGGGATTTCTCGTGTTAAACTGAAATCCTTTACAATAACGACGAACATAATGTTGCCAATTCAACGCCACGGGTGAATTTATGATTTTCAATAGGTTAAAATAGTTGATTGGACGTGATGTCATCGGTGTCCCTGTTAATAACCACACTTTACTAACCTTTTCGAGGATGTCATTCATCAATTTAGTCCTATTTGCACCCGTATTCGATAGATAATGAGCTTCATCGATGATTGCAAGGTCAAAATTTTCCTTTTCTATCAACTTAAAGTCATCCATTCCCTCTTTCTTATCAGTTGTATGGAAATTTTTAATAATATCGTAGTTGATAATATAATATTTGAATGTAGAACCCCATTTTCGGCCTTCCACAATTAAAATAGGGTCTTTGGTATAGTTCTCAATCTCCCTTTTCCAGTTGATTTTAACGGATGCTGGACATACAACAAGAACTTTCTTTACATCCGTTTCCATCGATGCAATGATTGCACTAGTGGTGTTGTGAGTAACGATCGCGTGGTTCACAACATATAATTTATCTGGCGAATCAACAGAAATACAAACCGATTCACCTTTTTTTTCGAATTCAATATTTTTTATATATCTTCCTACTTGATATTTTTCGGGAACATTATATCGCTTAGCTTTTCGTTTTAATCTGAAAGGATTCATATTGGGGTTAAGTTTAATATTTATCCTATATGATTTTTTACATTCTGTTCTAATTCCGTTTTTTGTGTAAAATGATCTTCTTGACCGTTTTCTGGCAATACCACCTAATGAGTGTACAATTTCAATTACATCATCACATAGGCGCTCAGAAATAGTACTATATTCTGTGGAAACAAACGTACCGTTTTTACTTAATCCACATGTTCCATCGGTGTCCATTAAACCTTGTAGTAAAGATAATCTGTCTTGGACAGAAGAGTATTTGTAGATATCGGGAATAAATTTATTATGTGAACGAGTATTTTCTAAATTTAATTTTTTAATTTCGTTATCAAATTTAATATTTCCTTTTCGTATATTACCTTTTGGGGTTAATTCTTTTATTTGGACATTCTCAAATAACTCATCATAATCATCTTTGTGTAAAGAAAATGTAATATTTTTTCCATTGAAATGTCCATCTCCTAGTGATAACCCTAATAGATAAGGTTCAATTGGTAACTCATCATTCTTGTCAAATTCAATTGGGTCAACAATTGGTATTTGCCATTTTGAATTTCCATTTTTAAGTTTATAATATGTAGAATATTGATATGTTTTTTTTGAATTATACCCTATTCCTTTTTCTTCCATAACAAGATCTTTATTTAACATTTGTTCAACACTCAAGACAATTTCTTTTTCTTCTCTCCCATTTTTTGTATTTTTTCCAAAATTATTTGAATACACTCGGAATAGATGGTTTTTATCCACAAGAATCGAGAACCCATCATTCAATGTTAATCTGTATAAATCCATTTCTCCTTGTGGAAACACGCCAGTAACTCTACATTTTCTACCATTAGATCCAATTATTTCATCACCTATTTTTATTGATCCCATCTTAACTTTTCCTTTAGGTGTTATAACTAACTCATTGATACATACCCCTTTACCTAACCCCATGTCATCAGCTAAAATACACCTATCATTAGCCAAAAGGAATTCAACAGCCTTGGGTTGCCATTCTTTTGGAGGTCGATGACTGTATTTTGAATAATCTATTGTTCTGTTTAACTTCTTTTCGGGGGTGAGAACCGCACCTTTGGGTAGCCAGAACGCGTGAAGTTGTTGTGAATCAAGAATTTTACCCCAAATGTGAAATGCTTTATCTGTTTCACATAATAATTTCTCACACCAAATTTCTTTTACAGGTTTTGGGAGAAGTTTCTCTTCCATTAATTTTTCACCAAAGGAAGCTACTAATGTGATATGTTTTCTTGCAACTTTTGGAACCGTTTCGTGGTTAGTTAAAATATAAAGCGCTTGGGTTCGAGCCAATTTAAACCCTTTCCCGATGGACATTTTTCGTTTCCATTCAAGTATTTGATTATTAGCTCCTTCATAAGTTTCAAGGATCTTTCGAGCCTCTATTTCGGGGATCTTTACTTCCATATTCAAATTATAGTTTAATATACATAATTAGAATGATTTTATAAAGTATTTATAGAGATATGGAAAACAAATTACCTGTAACAAGACTTTCAAAATTTTTTAGTCAAGACGATTTCGATTTGAATATTCAAATGGGAGAAGAATACCTCCATGGAGACTTAAATATGTACCTTGTATTGTACCAAGTTGATAGGACTCGGACAGACACGGACGAAGTATATTCTGAAGTTGGAAAAGACCAATTAAAGTTCTTACCACCCGTAGAATTTAGAGGGTTAGTTCAAATTGCATCGGCAGATAATAAATCATACAAATCCGGTCTTTTAAGATTTCTTGAACCCGGAAATATGACAATATCGGTTTATATTAAAGAACTAAACGATTTAGGAATCGATATTAGATTCGGGGACTATATTGGTTATCCCGAAAGCGAAGATAAAATTAGGTTTTATACGGTATCAAATGATGGTAAAGTTGTTGCAGACGGAAAACATAAAATGTTCGGATATAAACCACATTATAGAACCATAATTTGTGTTCCAACACAAGACAACGAATTTAGAGGAGTTTAAAATGGCTTATCCAAAAAAAACTGATATTAAAATATACGAGCAAAAAGAACTTCTCAACAGAAGACAAGAATTGCTAGACAAAATAACCGAAGCGGACACTTACCTTCCAGATGCGGTCTTACATGACGATTTGGATATGGGTATGTTAGAGTTTGTTAAAACAAATTTTAAAGTTGTTTCTGACGGGGATCCTATTCCAATTATTCCGAAAATTCTTACAGTACAAAGATGGGGTGAGATTTCAAACAATTGGTCGTTTGCTGATGATGATGGAAATATGAAAGTTCCATTCATTGGGGTTGTTCGCAGACCCGATGTACAGCCCGGGACAAATCCTTCATTAATTAGAACTATTCCTGATAGAATGGAATTTCATTATGCAACCGTACAAACTTGGAATGGAACAACCAAGGGTGCTGATGTATATAAAATTCCGCAACCCGTCCCAATTGATATTGGATTCGAGGTGACTATCGTTTGTCAAAAATTCCGGGATTTAAACCGATTCAATAAAATTGTTTTACAAAAATTTGCGTCTCGACAAGCTTACACGCTAGTTAAAGGTCACTATGTTCCAATAATATTGGAAACAATTAATGACAGTTCACCAATTGACTCTCTTGATAGTCGTAGATTTTATGTGCAAACATATAATTTCTTAATGTTAGGATTTTTGATTGACCCCGAAGAATTTGAAGTAAAACCAGCAATAAATCGACTATTTCTCTTAACAGAATTTTTAACTACAAAAAACCATTCAAAAAAATCTATTTTTAGTTCAATTGAAATAAAAGTTGCGTTATTTGATGGAGATGGAATTCAAACTACTTTTAGTGTGGGTGAATCCATAGGTGTTTTGTTCTTTGCCGCAATTAACGGATTAGTTCACGATCAAGATGTTGATTATTATTGGATAGGAGGTACTTCCAGAATTTCTTTTGTTACACCACCTATTGGTAGGGTAATGATTGTATATTATGCGGGGAAATCAAATGTTTTCAAAGACTCATATGGTAATCTTTTATCATTAAAAGTTGAGAACTTTATGTATGATGGTTCATCGTTAACATTTACTGTTAATAATGTAATTAATAGTATGGTCTATATGACAATTAACGGACTTGTTGATATAAATGGCGATGGGTATTCCGTAGGACCAGGTTCTAACCAAATAACGTTTAACACTCCGCCGGTAAATCCTTCGAGAATCAGTATTTGTTATTTATACTAATCTTCTCCGTATATATCCTTTTTTTTAACTTTTAAATTTGTTGCATCCAATTCGTCAATCCATTTTTCGATAACGCGATACATTTTAAGACCATTCTTATCACAATGATTTTTCAGTATTGTGTGGTGTTTCTCACCGATTTTTACATTTTTATTATTACGTTCCATACTAAAGATAAATAACAGTAAAAAAAGATAAAATACTATCTACTAATTTTTTTATACGGAAATCTTTGTGAAAAACTAAGATATTTATGATATATGATAATAAAATAAACAATTAACCAAATAGAAATCAATGGCAAATTCAAACAGAGTATTTGTGTCACCCGGCGTGTACACTTCAGAAAAGGACTTAACTTATGTGTCACAGAGCGTTGGTGTAACTACTTTAGGACTCGTAGGTGAGACACTTAAAGGACCAGCATTTGAGCCTTTATTAATTACTAATTTCGATGAATTCAAAACATATTTTGGATCGACATCACCAGTAAAAGATGGGGCAGGAAATCCTAAATATGAACTACCTTATGTCGCAAAAGCGTATTTACAGGAGTCAAACCAATTATTCGTAACAAGAATTCTTGGTCTTACAGGATATAAACCCGTTACAACTTGGGGTGTTAAAACTTTAGGTGGAGTTGTAATTACAAACTCCGTACCGTCATCCTCTAGTGGTACTTTAAGTGCATTGAACGGAACGGGTACTTTTAGTTCTTATTTAACAGGAAAAACTGCTACTACTGGAGCTAGAGTCACCGACTTTATTGTATCAAATAGACCAACTTATAACAATAACGATTGGTTCACAATTGGACTTGTTCCCGATGGTAGTGTTTCAGGATTAACCGGAACACATCTTACCGGAGTTGATGCCCCTATTGGAGATGCAACCGGACATACATGGTATAATGAATATTTTGACGGAACAAATGAAGTTTATTCGTTCCTTATGGTATATAGTTCAGCATCAACAGGGTTTACAGTAACTCAATTTACATATGATGCAGAGGTAAACAGTTATGACAATATTATGGTAGCTGCGTTGAGATCACGAGGACATTATTCAACCGTATCAAACTTACTTTTACAAGCAACTGGTGTTACTATGTCATCAGCAACCGATTCGTTTTCTGGTAATCCAACAATTGAAACTAATCCGTTTGGAAATTTCATTCTTACTGTTTCTTCGTATGATACAACCCAAAAAACATTTACTTGTTCATTAGATAGTACTTCAACCAAATTTATTGATAAAGTATTAGGAACTGATGTGTATGATAAATCATATACAGATTACCCAATTTATGCATTTGAAAGTTATCCGAATTTAGTTTCGGCTCTTACTTCTCGTGGATTAATCAGAGGTTTAAGTTCAACAATTCTAACTCATTCAGTTGGTGACGATTTCTTAACTCAGTGGGACACCCCAGTATCACCAATGGTGGTATCTGAAGTTAGAGGTGGAGAAGTTGCTGATTTATTCCAAGTAATTACAATCTCCGATGGCGATTCAGCAAATCAACAAATTAAGATAACTATTCAAGATATTAATCTTGAAACTGCTGAATTTAATTTAGTAATTCGTGATTTTAATGATACTGATGATAATATGGTGGTTCTTGAAAAATTCTCAAGATGTTCAATGAACCCTCAATTACCGGGATATGTAGCCTTAAAAGTTGGTACATCTGATACAACATATAAACTAAAATCAAAATACATTATGTTATCAATGGTTGAGGATCATCCAACCGACGCAGTTCCTGCTGGTTTCAAAGGATTTACATCCGACACCGTAGGTGGAGCAAAATTAGGTAATGTAATGTACAAAACACAGTACTATACAGCTGGAGATATTGTAACATACACAAATGGTGTACCTGACGATATTTCAACCGATAAAACTAGAAAAGTATCATTGGGACTTTCCTCACAAATGGGATATGACTCAGATATGTTTTCATATAAAGGTTCTGAAAGTAGTTTTGTATCAACAGGTTTCCACTTATCAACAAATGCTTCATCAATAACTGGTGGAACAATTACAGGATTTATGTTTGATTGTACACCATATGACTTTGAAGGTACAAGTAAAGGAATGTTAGATACTGTTGCTAACCGTAAATTCACTTTCGCGGTATGTGGCGGTTTTGATGGTTGGGACATTTATAGAGACGTTCGTACATTTGGTGACGGATATATCTTCGGAAAAAATACCTATACTGACAATAACACTAATAACAGTGGTGTATTTAACAGTACTGTTGGAAACTCTGACTATTACTCTTATTTAACTGGTATCGAAACCTACTCTAACCCTGAAGCAGTAAACATTAATGTTTTTGCAACACCGGGTATTAACTGGTACGACCATTCATCATTAGTTGAACAAGCTATTGATATGACTGAAACTGATAGAGCCGACTCCCTTTATGTAATTGCATCACCAAATTATGATACAGTTGAAGAGGTTGTGGACGCTTTGGATACAATTGGATTAGATTCCAATTATTCATGTACCTACTGGCCTTGGATTCAGGTAAGAGATAATGATAATTCATCACAAATTTACATTCCGCCAACAGGTGAAGTTGTAAGAAACATTGCATTAACTGACAATGTGGCTTACCCATGGTTCGCAGTAGCAGGATATTCAAGAGGTCTTGTAAACGCTATCAAAGCATACAAGAAATTAACCCTTGAAGAAAGAGATGACCTTTACCAAATGAGAATTAACCCAATCGCAACATTTAGTGATACAGGTCCGATTATTTGGGGAAATAAAACTCTTCAGGTTAAAGAATCCGCTTTGGACAGAATTAATGTTAGAAGATTATTGTTGAGAACAAGAAAACTTGTTTCAGCCGTAGCTGTAAGATTATTATTTGAACAAAACGATGAGGAAGTAAGAAATGAATTCCAAAGATTGGTTAACCCAATTCTTGAAGCTATTAAGAAAGAAAGAGGACTTTATGACTTCAGAATGACAGTTTCTAACGATCCAGAAGATATCGACCAGAACACTCTTAGAGGTAAGATTTATATCAAACCAACAAGGTCTTTGGAATATATTGATGTTGAATTTATTATTAGCCCGACAGGAGCATCGTTTGAAAACGTATAATACTAATATCTTTGAAAAAAGAAAAGGTGGGAACAAAATTCTCACCTTTTTTTATCTAGAGCAATTATATTAGTAGTTTTATACTAGTATTTTATTCTAGTATCTTTTATTCTAGCAACTTTATTCTAGCAACTTTATTCTAGTTGCTTTTTATTCTGGTTTTATTTATTAAAGGACCAAACTAGAAAAAGGACCAACATAAATCCAGTAGTATTGGTCCAAAATATACGAAAAATTTTTTACAAAATCAAGTCTCGAATAAAAAAATCTTTAGAAATATTAGATTTTTATGAAGTGAAGGCATATATAATGCATCTCGGAGTATTTATTGTAATAATACATAAAATTCCTATCAAATGGAAACGTTTTGATATTTTCAAAATGTAATATATTTATAGTAATAAAGAAATAAAAAAAATAACACAGATACAATGGCAGATTTACTAATGAAGATGCCGGTTCCTTACGAACCGAAAAGAAAAAACCGATTTATCCTTAGATTCCCTTCGAGTTTAGGTATAAATGAATGGTATGTGACATCGGCAGCCCGTCCAAGTGCAAAAATTAACGCAACTGAAATTCCTTTCTTAAACACTTCAACTTTTGTTGCTGGTAGATTTAATTGGAATGAAATCAAGGTGACATTTAAAGACCCGATTGGTCCTTCAGCGTCACAGGCTCTAATGGAGTGGTTCCGTTTACACGCTGAATCAGTTACAGGAAGAATGGGTTACGCTGCTGGATATAAGAAAGATGTAGAGTTAGAAATGTTAGACCCGACAGGTGTTGTGGTTGAAAAATGGATTCTCCAAGGTACTTTCTTAACCGATCTTAATTTTGGTGATTTAGATTATTCAAGAGACGATTTGGCCACTATCGATGCAACGTTAAGAATGGATCGTTGTATACAGGTTTACTAGAATATATTTTTGATATCTATTGATAATGTGAAGAAATTCCCATATATTATTTATATGGGAATTTTTTATGCCCGAAACCAAATTATCGACAGCAAACCGAGTTTTGTGTCAATAATTTGGATTCAAATAATTATTAATAAAAAGAACTATGGAAGAACAAAGAATTGATCCAACGATTGCTTATGATGTGGTCGAATTACCAAGTAAGGGTATTCATTACGTTAACAAGAAAAAAGTCCTCAAGGTGGCATATTTAACGGCTTCGGATGAAAATATATTATCATCACCAAATTTTATTGCACAAAGTATGGTAGTTGAAGAATTATTGAAACGAAAAATATTAGATAGGGACATTACTGTTGAGGAACTTGTGAAAGAAGATAGAGAAGCTATTTTAATATTTTTACGAAACACCGCTTTTGGTACTGAATATAAAATGTCGGCCATTGACCCAAAGACTGGTGAAGATTTTGAGGTTATGATTGATTTAAGTACCGTTAAGGTTAAAGATTTTGACTTGAAAGCAAATGAAAATGGGGAATATGATTATTTTCTTCCGATGAGTAAACTTCCTATCACTTTTAAATTTTTAACACAGAAACAAGAACTTGATCTTAAAGATTTGGAAAAAAATTGGGATCAATCAATTGTTGCCCCTGTTAAAACTAAAAAACTTGAAATGATGATTAAATCTTTGGATGGTCGAAGAGACCCGATGGAAATCTATTCATTTATCAATAATAAAATGCCATTAAAAGAATCCCAAGATTTTCAAAAATATGTTGATCAGAAGAAGCCGGGATTAGATTTACTCTTCCCAATCGAAACCCCCAGTAAGGAGATTATCAACGCTAGAGTTGGTTTTGGGGTGGAATTTTTTCGTCCTTTCTACGGAATATCGTAAAGGTCAGCTAGACGAAATCTTATATTTAGTTAAAAGGGGGTTCTCGTACTCTGACATTATATCAATGCCCGTGTACCTTCGAAGGTATTATGTTGAATATATTCATGAATTGGAAAATTCAAAGTAATGTATTTATAGTATATGGCAAATAGATTACAAACTTTCGCAGATCAAAACGATGTTGGGGGATTTACTAATGAATACATGAAAAGGTTCCCTAATGCTGACCCACAAGAGGTAAATAACGCTTGGAATGCCGCTATAAGTAATCCCGGTGGAGGTAGCGGTGGAGGTAGTGGAGGCGGTAGCGGTGGACAAGGAAAAGTATTTGGGGGCAGTTCAGTAACAGATGCTCCTGAGAGTATTTTAGGTTGGGTAAAAGAAGCTATGGGTACCCAATACAAAAACAACCCAGGAATGGATCCCCATGAATTTCAAGATATGGATTCTGTAATTGAAACTCTTACTGATAGTGAAGGTCGAATAAAGGGGGTCAAAGACATTCTTGGAGATATCGGTAAGAATATTGGTATGCAAATCGTTTTGAATTTTAAACAACAAAACGACCTTCTTATAAAAATGAATGAGAACACAGGTATTTTGGGTGTTTTATCTCGTGCATTTAGGGAGGAAATAACCGAAGCTTACCCCGAAGCAATCAAATTAGGTATTAGTTTTAGTGAGTTATCCGATGCCGTAACCAATGTGGTTACAAATTCCGGAAAATTCAAGCTTTTAGGTCAAACTACCATTCAAGAAATGGCACTAGCAAGTAAATTTGCTGAAAGTATGACCGAATATGCCAATATGGCTGGAGCTTTCGAAGAAATTTCTATGGGTGTTCACGATATGACCGAAGCAACCAATAAAGCGGGGGAAGAAGCGTTGGAGTTAGGGTTAAATTCTAGAAAAGTTGTTAAAGGTCTTGGTGAACAATTGTCTTTATTAAATCAATATGGGTTTAAAAATGGTGTTGAAGGATTAACCAAAATGGTTCAGAAGTCCATTGAGTTCAGAATGAACATGAAGGATATTGCTGGAATGGCAGAAAAGGTGTGGGATCCTGAAGGTGCATTAGAAATGGTTTCTAATTTACAAGTACTTGGTGGTGCGGTCGGTGATTTGAATGACCCAATTAAGTTAATGTATATGGCGACTAATGATGTCGAAGGATTACAGAACGCAATTATTGGAGCATCGAAATCGTTAGTAACATATAACAATGAACAAGGTAGATTTGAGATAACCGGGGCGAATCTTAGACGAGCAAAAGAAATGGCTAAGGAGTTCGGAATGAGTATGGAAGATTTGAATAAAACGGCTATTGCATCAATGGAAAGAACCCAAGCTGCCACAGATATGATGGCACAAGGTCTTATTTTTAAAAATGATGAGGATAAGGAGTTTTTAACTAACCTGTCTCAAATGAAAGATGGCCGTATGGTAATTGAAGTTCCACAAAGTTTACAGGCTAATTTAGGGGCAACAGAAGTTGCATTAAGTGAAATGTCTCAAAGTCAAACTGATATTCTATTATCTCAAAGAGATGCGTTCAAACAAATGGATATGAAGGACATTGCAATGGATCAAGTAAGTCTTATTGAAAATATCAATCGTGATGTATCATATATCACAGCTTCAATGAGGATACAAACGGGAATTCTTGCAAATGATTTAGCACGTAAAGCAGGATTTGACCCAACAAAAATTGCGGGTGAAGCAGATGCATTAGCCAGACAGTTTGGGGCAAAAATTGACACCGATTTAGTGTATGATATTATAAATAAAAAAGTTCCGGGTGTTAATTTAGAACGTCAATTAACAGCTAGTGGTGAAATAAACACAAGATCGTCCGTTGCTATGGAGAGTGGAACATCTGCATCCAAAAAAGAGAAACCTGTTGAAACCGTAACAACCGTTAATAATAATTATAAGTTTACATCCGATGTTAAAAGTGATGTAATTGAAAGAAATGCTGAACGGGTTATCATGCATATGACACGAACCGATGACGGTGGTTATTTAAACAACTTCGCTATCAAATATTAATCAGAAATAATCTTACTTGTATTTATATTAAAAGATAATAATGCCAAGTTTCTTAGATTTTGATAGCACAAAAGGATTCAGGAATGTAATACTTGAAAAAACATTAACCGTAGAGAACGGACCTCAATCGTTTACATCTGGTTCTTACACGATGCAAAAACTAAGCGATATGTCCAATGTTGACACGGGGACTGTCGAAAATCAAAGACCTTCCGAACTAGTTAGATCGCAAAATTCAAATACATTTAAACCAATTGAATATTTTGTAAAAGAAGATTTTACAACAATTCCGCGTAAAGCAAACCTTTCATTATATCCGTATTTTGAAACAGGTAAATATCACAGTTTTGTTAGTATTATGACAGGTGAGGATTATACAAATGAATCCGAAATGATGAAGTTTGCGGCTTGGAATATTGAAAATAACAAACAAGGGCCGTTTTACGGTAGATTACAATCAAATTTATATGCTGCAACCGCAGGGAAAGTAAGATTACTCGACGCTTTACAAGGAAATACTTCAACCGCAATTAATATCCTTACAGGTAGAGAACCTATGGTTGAGGGAAATTCAAAAATTACGGTTGCTAGCACATTAGTTGGTAAGGGTATAGACTTTTTACAAACGGTAACGGGTGTTGAATTCCCATGGTCGGAAATTCCGGGTGATTACCTAACAAATCCAAGAAACCCCGTAATAGCTCGACCTGAAGCAAAATCTGAAGCTGGTGCAATTTTTCAGGATGTAACTGGTGCTATCGGTTCTCTTTTCGGAATACAAAGAAGACAGTTATCCACAAAGAAACCGTCAGACTTGTTTATTGAATATATGGGTCAGAGACAAAAGGCCACATTATATGACAATTTATCGTATTTAAAATACGGTCCCGATTATACTACAACAGCAAGGTCTCAAAATACATCAAAATTATTTGCGTTCACCGATAATTTAGGTGAAAGTGTAAGGAATCTTTTAGGTTTGGAAGCTCCGAAGTTGTTAGCTTATATTGGGGACGACAGAGGAAATGACGTTAAAAAAGCAATGTCGGATTTTAATGACCGTCAAGTAAGGAGTAGTTACTATCTAGGTATGTTATTTGACCCAGTTCAAGTAAATGTATTTTTGAGAACTAAAGGAATTACCGAAGGTGGTGGTGTTGGTGGTAGATTAACATGGATTAGTACGAATTCCAAAAACAAATTAGGTATTAACAATGAAGAGTATCGGGATGAACAATCTAAACTTGAAGAAAGTCTTTCAACAAACTTTGCTTTTAGAGACGACTCAATATTAGGTATTACACAACAGATTCTTGATACATTACCGAGTGAAGGCGGAGCGTCTAGAAGTCATGTTGCAAATGTTATTGACCAAACTAGTAGGGTCTTCAGGGAAGATGGTCAATTAATGTCAAGGGGTTCAAATATAAAATACGTAGATAAATTTACGGGTTCGGAAAGTGGTGTTGAATATTGTAGGGTATGGACAAAAGATAGATCCTATATGAACTATTCAGACACCATGAAACGTCAAGGGAACATAAGAAAATTTACAGGAAGTGTTCTCGATAAACCTTGGAATTTAAACATTTACCCCAATTCAAACGGAAACGGTGGATTTGATAGTAGTTCAACAAATATGGCTAAAGGTAAAGGTGATGGATTCTATGCTAAAAAGTATATGTTTTCCATTGAAAATCTAGCGTGGAAGTCTTCAAATAGCCCGGGATTTACTTATAACGATTTACCATATTGTGAACGAGGTTCAAATGGGGGTAGAGTTATGTGGTTTCCTCCATATGGATTGAAGGTTACTGAACAAAATCAAGCAAGATGGGAAGAAAATACCTTCTTAGGACGACCAGAACCAGTATATACATACCAAAACACATCAAGACACGGGACAATACAGTTTAAAGTAATTGTTGACCATCCAAGTATATTAAATTTATTGGTAAAAGACCATTTTAAAGATATGTCCGATGAAGAGGCCGACAATTATATTAATGCTTTCTTTGCTGGATGTGAAGAACTCGATTTTTATGCGTTAATTCGACAATATACAACATTGACAGAGGATGATGTAACTAAAATCCTTGCATATTTGAACAAAAATGGTGATTCTACTACAATTAAAAAATATAAAACAATTATTAGAAATCAACCTAATGTTCCAAAACCAAAAAATGAGGTTGAAAGTGTAGAATTTTCTTCGGAATTATTTTTTAAAAACGACTATCCGGATCCAAATTCACGAAATAGAACAACCGAATCAGAATATGCTAAATTATATAGTGATTATATTTCATGGAAAAATGATTACCTTGCTTTATTTGATAAGGGATTTGATAAATTACAATCGTTAGGTTGGACGCCTAACGCCCAGAATGATTATAAAGCATTAATGGGATCGCTCCCGTCAACTGTACCTCAATCTTCTGATTATAATGAGTTAAGACTAAAATGTAAAGAATCAATTATTTCAGGGTTTACTGAATTAGAGACAAATTACAATAAATTTAACGAAAACCTAGAAGAACTTAAAACAAGTTTATCAGGTAAAACGGTACAAAATATAAAAATTAAAATACAATCACGGACTTCATCGGTTGCAGATGATTCATATAATTTAGATCTTGCATATCGAAGAAGTTATAGTATGATTAAGGATGTTATTACAAAAATTGCAAAAACAACTGAAAATGCAACAGAGGCAATCAGTCAAGTATCATGGGTAAGTCCAAAATCTGATGGGAAAAAAGAATCAACAGAAAAACCAAAACCAATTAAGTTAAAAACATTGGGATATGAGGGTGAAGGTGAATTATCTTTTGATTATGTTGGAAATGTGGGTGAACAAATTCCTGGCGACCCAGGAAATGGCGCTAGGAATATTGATTGTTCTGACAAATATAAAATTGTTACATCGACGGAGTTAAAACAAACCGCCCCAATAACTTTTTATTGCCGAGAAAGTACAATTAATATAGCTTTTGAAAAGAAAGCTCCGGATGAAATTGAAGAACCTATTCAACCTGAACAAACTATTCAAATTACTGAGAATATACAGCCAGGACAGTTACCTTCTCCCCCAATTGATGAGATGAAAAGAATAATTATGAAGACTTTGTCAGAATGTTATTACTTTAAAAAATTGGAAGAAGATTCTCCCGTTCAGTTTTCATCAATGAAAGAGAAATTAAGATATTTTCACCCATCTTTTCATTCAATGACCCCTGAAGGTCTTAATTCAAGGTTAACATTTTTGCAACAATGTATTAGACCGGGGGACACTATACCAATTAAAGGTGTTTCTGATGATAGTGATCTTAACGCAAGAAACACAACATTTGGTCCTCCGCCAATTTGTATTATGAGAGTTGGTGATTTTTATCATTCAAAAATTATCATCAGGGATGTAAATCTTGAATTTGAGGAAGATTTGTGGGATTTGAACCCAGAAGGTATTGGTGTACAACCAATGATTGCAAATGTTACCCTGCAAATTAGTTTCATAGGCGGACATGGGTTAGAGAGACCCGTTGAGAGGTTACAGAACGCTCTCTCGTCTAATTTCTATGCTAATACTGAAATGTACGACCCAAGGTCGATATCAACTGTATCTGACATAAATGGGTCAGATTTAACGACTTTTAGAAAAGAATTCTTGGAGTCATTAGTTGAAAATTTTAATAGGAACGAGTCAACTACATCACAATCTCTGCCAAACGATGAACAGTCAATTGAAGAGGGAACGTATATAGGGACAGTTAACGGAATTGAGTTAACATATGACACATTAGTTGATGAATTATATAGTAAATCAGTGAATTATTATAAAACATACGCCGACATATACAATAATTCAGTAAGAAAATATGGGTCATCTTTGGGATCTATAATTTTATCCCCAACATACCGAACAATTTCTAATTACATTGTGGAAAAGGGAAGTGGTACTGAAACAATTGAATTATTTGGAGAGTATCCAAAGGGGAAAGAGTTAGAGGTTTTAAAAAGGAATTTTAAATCTCAAATTTTAAAAAAAATTGAGGAGGAAAATATTAGTAATATCTTTGAGTTTAATAAAGATTTAACGCCATCGGTGTTACAACGTACTGAAGACGTGTTAAAACCTTATGTGAGAAGAAGGATATCCCAAATTCTTGACGAAATGCCTATTTATCCCGTAAATAAATTAGAAGTGGCAAGAAACGAAGTTATTATGGCGTTGGATAAATTAAATTTTATTATTGAAACGGGTCACGATGGAAGTATTAAGAAAGATGTTTATACTAAAGTTAATTTTAGTGGTTATACTTACGATAAATTATACAATACGTATAAAAATGTAATTTCATACATATCTGATTCTCAATCAAAATTTACTGAAGATTTAGATACAACATCCTACGTATTTGATATATCAACATCAATGACAACTAATGATTTATCTAAATTTCTTTCAGAATTATTAAACGCTGATGCTGAATTCATTAACGGTTTGTTTACTAAAGATGAAACAATATTTACGAAAAGAGTACAAGGTGATATAGCAAAACGAGTTGATAAATTTTTAACTAATATTCCGATCGATAAGAACTTTTCAAAAATTATTACCAAGAATGTGCCTAAGAGAGAAAATAACAATCCGATTAAGTTCGGTATTCTTAGCACCACGGAAGATTTTACGGAAGATCAAAAGGAAAAATTAAAGAAAATCTTCACATTATCACCGAATAAAACAATAACTGAATTAAATTATTATAGATAATGGCAAATCAATATCTTAACAGGTATCAATATTTTGAAAACGATAACGGGTCTTTTACGATTGTTCCCGGCGTTGAGTTGTCAATCAAATCGACAGATAAGTACATTCAATATAGACGTAATAGAGATAGGTTAGATAAAATGTCGCAAGAGTATTACAATACACCATTATTTGGTTGGTTAATATTATTGGCAAATCCTTTAGCTGGTAGTCTTGAATATTTAATTCCTGATAACTATCTACTTAGAGTTCCGTTTCCTTTAATTCCGTCTTTACAAGATTACAAAAAAGCCGTAGATTTGTATAAAATGAGATATGGGGAATAATAACATAAACAAGACGAATGATATTCTAATTAAGGTCGACCAAAACAATTTAATATATATTGACCCTAATTCTGAAATAAATAGTGATGGCCACGTACAACCAAGATCAGTAGAACCTGAAAATCTTGTAATGTATGTTAATCTTGAGGCCGATCTTATTCCTCGTACAACATTAATTGGCGAAGGAAGTCAAAATGTCTTGACATCAATTGCGGGTGGAACTCTTAATTTTTTACGAAACGATAAAGGAAGGGATTATGACACCAAATGGACTGAAGCATATTCAGACATTCAAGGTTCAGCGTTTAATTTTGAAAGTACAGGTACATTTGCCACGTTACCCGCTGGTTCAACACCAAGAGGTGGGTCGAGTGACGGCACTGGACAGAGTTTTGGTATTACCAACATATCAATTGATGTTGCTGGTGCCAACTTTATTCCAAAAGTTGTAATTAATTTCGTAGATGTTAGAGGAAAAACATTATTTGAATCCCCTGAAAATTCTCCCTACGCAGCATTTTTTCATTTACCATGGCCAATTTTTTATTTAACAATAAAAGGGTTTTACGGTAAAGCAATAAAATATAGACTTCATTTAGTTAAATTTAATACAAGATTTAACTCACAAAATGGTAATATGGAGGTTGAAACTCAATTTGTTGGGTCAACATATGCGTATCTAGCCGATATTTCGTTGGAAGCGATTTTAAATGCCCCATATTTTTATATTTCTGAAAATTCTGAGAACTCAACTACTAACGAGGGAAAGGGTACAACCCAGATTTCCGTAAGCAAATCTACTAAAGGGTATAGAATACTTAAATCAGTTTACCAGGAATATATAAGTAAAGGATTATTACCATCGGGGTTTCCTGTTAGAACACTTAGGGAACTCATTATCATTGCCGGTAAATTAAATCAAACATTAGAAAAAGAAATTTTTGAATCGGTTGTTGATCCAAAAATTTTAGCTGGCGTAAAAGAATATGAAGATTTGATGAACAATCTTGAGGGTGGTATTCTTGCTTGGAAAACTAAATACGTTTCTCCCGACTATTTCTTACAGGACACAAGGGTTCGTGAGAATGGTGAAAAAATTCGTTGGTTTAAAATGACCGGGGATAAGAAGAATACTCTAGATAATGTTACAAATCCACGAAATGAAGGGACTTTGGAGAGAATACTTAATATTCATATCACCAAATTAGAGGAAAATTCAACATTTGGTAATAAACGAGACAAAAAACTAATAAAGGCTGACGATCTTACAATTACACCCGTTTCACTTACACCTTTAAAAGATATTAAAGAGTTTTATAACGATTCCGCAACTACAATCGGCATCGACATGGACGGTCTTCAAGATGCTTTATATACTGTATATAGAAATTTCATAGAACAACGAAACAAATTGGAGTCCGATATAGAAAAACGGATGAATGAAATTGTTAAGGATAAAACAAAAGGAATTGGGTTTGAACCAACAATTAGAAATCTCATTGGTGTTGTTTTAGCTAATGCAGATACTTACATTCGATTAATGAAAGATGTTCACGTTAAAGCGTTTGAGAACGCAAATGTAAGGAAAAAAATTCTTTCGGGTATTGAGACTGATAGCGATAAAGCTAGTGAATGTATATACCCATGGCCAGAGATAATAACACAAGGAGCTGGGGGTAAACAACGTACTTTAATGTATCCCGGATCCCGGGAATTACTCGGTAAATTACAAAGCAATAATAAAGATTTATGGCCAGAAGTGGAATTCGTAGAAAATTTTTATAATATTGCAACAAAAAAATTAGATCCGTTATCACTTGTAGGAGATAACGCAGTCGAATTCGTATTTTCAACTCAAGGGTCGACAGAAAAAATCGATTTAAGTGTTTTGACCAACGTTATCGGGGTTATTCCATATGCCGATAAATCATTTCCATCCGTTTTATATGAAATGTATGAGAGAGCGAAGTATGCAACGTCGTTGAACCCATTTGATGAAAAATCAATACGGGAATTAGCTGAAGTGGAATTCGAAAATATGAAGATGCAACTCGCTGAGGATGTTGATTTGATTGATTTGTTACAACAGAACATCAAAACCCCAAACGACCTACTTTCATATATGCAAGCATTATCAACATTTGATAGATTTCCATATTATGAAGATCAATTACCAACAACTTGGTATCTTAAAGAGGGTATTTCTCAGGATTATACCATACGAAAATATGTTAAGACGGAAAAAACAAATAGTTACGACTCAAGTTATGAAAATCTTTCAAATTTCTTGTTAAACTATCAGCCAGAAGAGTATCGTACTAAAATATATCCTTTTAATTCATTAACATATGAGGGTTATCTTGGGGAGGATTTCTCACCCAAACTTTTAAATCTAAATGGATTATTAAAGATTGATACACCAAACGATTTTATTGTTTCACCTGTTGATGGAACGATGTGGGTTAAAGATGGGTATAGTGATAATATGTTTTCATATACTGTTGATTTTAATGGGACACCTAAACATATTTTAAACACACCATATTTTCATAAACAATTGTATAGTGAGTGGGATACCCCTAAAACTCGCCAAAAATATGTTGGTTCAGCTTATTTGTTATTAAACTCATTACCATTTAAGGATCTGGATGATACAATTTATTATACGAGTAAAACAAGCAACGGGCAAACTACATCCGAACCAACATTAATGTCCACACTTTTTAGGGAAATTGGAGCCGCACATACTATTCCGTATCATATGATGTTAAAATGGGGTTCAATTTATCATAGATATAAAAGATGGGTAAGTGATGTCGATAATCCATATGATATCATTTCTGGAGCAACAGATGTAATTAACGATGATCTGTTTTACAGTGGGGCAACATATACGGGAACGTCATACAACGATATTCCTCAAAGTGACAGTATTGGATTTCATCCATATTATGAAACTATATTTTCACAAATCACAAACGGTTATTTGTTTTTTAATCCATCTGAAGATGGTAAATATGAAGAATCAATTATAAATAAAAATTTGTATCTTTATCAAGGAATAACAACGGGTGCAAATGTTTATTCAAGTTTTGTTGATAACACAAAATTTGGTTATTCGGGATACACATTACTGCCAACAAATGGTGGCAATGTAACTTATGGAACTGATATAAATGGAATTGATATAAATAAATCAAAACAGGAAAACTTCCGGATTCTTTGGAGTATTGGTGTAAATGACACAGAAGAAATTAACTACCCATCTTTCCCTACATTTCCCACTGATTATTTTTATAAGGATAAAACTTCAGGTAATTTCTCAATATCGGAAAATTATAGAAAGGTCGTTGACTTAATTGCAACATTTAAACCTGAAATATTAGAATCTTTTGAGCAAGCTTTCTTAGATTTTACAAACGAAAAAGTTAAAGAAGAAATAACGTATATACCATATAACGTTCCTTATCCTAAATTTCAAGATTTGTTAAAAGATATTGTTTCTGTAACAAAATCAACATCAGATTCGACTTTTGATTCCTTTAAGTTGATGAAAGAAGTTAAATCAAGACAAACAAATAATCTTGTAACAATAACCAATACGTTACTTTCTGTTAATAATTTGGTGAAAATAATAATATCAAACCCAAGGGAAATTGATAACTATGTGTTAGGTGGGTTCACTGGAATCAACGTGGCTCATTTTTCAACCGATACATTCTCATCAAGTAATGCTAGTGGATATAGATTATATCTTGGAGATAATCTTGACGGAAACACATATTATGATGATTTTTTCCAAATGATGGATATTCAACCGACAGAGGAGAATATTAAACAATTTAGACAAATCATTTACATATATGCCGGATTAAGGGCTGAAAATATTTCGTTTAATAAGCCAGATTTTGTTAAATATCTTATAGATAATCTCATTGATCCAACTTACATAGATAGAGATGGGAATACTACTAATAAGAATGTGATTACGGGGGTTGCTGGTCAAGATAAGAGGTTATTTACATATTTGGAACATTTAATTGTTCAGAAGATACCTAAATTAGAAGTACCTACTACGGCCAACACCGCAACAAGTCAAAGAGGATATAACGACGATCCGATTAAATTAGAATTATACAATTACTTTAAATCATTTAATGATAAGTGGACAGCTGGTAATTCAATAGGTCAACGAACATTATTAGAGGAATTTTTGTTCTTAGATAAAGCCAATAGGGATATCGGAAATGACCTTTTCCTTGATATGCAAAAAATAGTTCGATTAGGTGAGGATGGAAATAAGAAAATTAATTTATTTAGTGTACTCGGTTTATTAGTTCATGATTCAGGTATCGATATCAGAGCTCTACCCGCATATGTTAATTTCTATGGATCTGATTTTACAAAGACCTCAAAGACAATGCCTTCAAAAAGTGTTGCTCAAACTATGTTTGGAGCGTTTTTGGAAGTCGATCATCAAGATTCAGGCCCAAAAATAATATTACAATATACAGGTCCAACATCAAAACATCTTGAATTGTCTGACATTGATAAAAAACAGAAATTCAAAAATGATGGATTTGATATAAGTGACGTAAATAACAACCCAATTATTGTAGGCCCCGATGTTTTCTATAAAACAGATTTCACCAAAGAAAATAAAGTGGTGGCATTCGAGGTGAGTTTTGGTGACCAAAATCAATCCATTTTCAAAGGTGTTGAATTGGATCAAGCTACATTAAGAAACACCTCAGAATCATTTGAAGTGTTAGAAAGACTCGGTCGTAATGAAACTGGGTCAAGTACGTCCCAAATTGATATAGGGTTATTTAATATATATCGACAATCATCATATCAATGTAAGGTTACTTGTATGGGTAATATGATGATTCAACCTACAATGTATTTCTATGTGAAGAACATCCCATTATTCCGGGGTTCGTATTTGATTACTGAAGTTAAACATAGTATTACAACCAATGGTATTGAAACATCCTTTAAAGGTACAAGAATACCAAAAGAGTCGTTACCAAATCCAACTGATTCATTCTTGGCTAGTTATCGCCCGTTGTTTGATAGAATTATAGCACAAGCTAGAACGAAAATTGCCAATGAGACAAAACAGTTATCTGGTAACACTGGGACGGCTACAACATTAATAGATGGACGTGGAAATGCTTACACCACCGATCCTGGTAATACAATAATTAAGGGTGAAACTATTCAGAAAAAGGCGGGTTATACAGAATATGGAATTCCATATAATGGAATAACTGAGGATAAAACCATCCAATTGGTAACATACGAACATTCACCCAAATCACCATATGGGGGAAATGAATGGTTAAGAGCTAAAGCTGTTCTAATGGGAGGACCTAATTATAAAGTTGATCAAAATACTGTGATGAATATAGTATCAAGTCTTACCTATGGTCATAATTTTTCATCACCATTTTTGAAAACATATTGGTCAGATTTGGAAAAACTATCAGTAACTCAACCATTTTATTCATGTAAATTTGTTTTCGGTTCTCCACCGTTAATGTCTATTGCAACGCCTGATCAAATAGTACACACATACAAAAGAACTGAATTTATAAATCCACTTCTCTATAACACCAAATATGAGAATGATATTGTTACCATAGAAAATAGAATATATTTTGACACCAAAATTTATGAAGGTCCTGTTAATGTGGGTCCATCTAAATCGGAGTATGGTGTTGGATTATCAGCGGATTTAATGAAAAGATTGAATTTAAAAGATGGGGATGTCGTGTATTTCAGGATGACAAAGTGAAATTAATAAATTTCGTTATATTTATAGTTAATAAAAGATTTTTTTATGGAAAGTAGAATTAAAGCAATCGACACCTTTTTAGGATCATCAACTCTTGAGTCGGATGAATTAGAACAAGGAAATGGACAAACAGTATGTGACAGAGATACTGGCGAATGTTTTGTTATTAGAACTAAAGATGGGTTAGTAGAACGCATCAATAAAAAATACATTATCGAAGACGGTAGACAACTATTACAAGATTAATTATGGGAAAAACAAACACAAAAACAGATCTTGGACTTTCTAGATTTTTAGAGATTAATCAATATCTATTTGAACAAGAAACTCCGATGCCTGCGGCTCCGCCAGCTGCCGATCCTGCAACAGCAGGAGCTGTCCCGCCAGAAGGTGAGGAACCTTTAGCACCAGAAGGGGAAGTTGGACTTCCACCAGAAGGAGAGGAACCTTTAGCTCCAGAAGGGGACGAAGCATCATTAGAAGCCGATCCAATGGCAGATGATGACTCTACCGAGGAGGTAGACATTACAGATTTGGTTAATATGATCAAAGATGTTAAAAAAAATATTGATCAGCCTAAAAACGATCCGGGTGAAACTCAAAGAATGGACGATGTGTTCACAAAATTGGGTGAATTAGAATCAAAATTAGGTGAGATGGATCAGGTTTTAGCAAAAATCGACCAATTAGGGGCACAAATTCAATCGGTAAAACCACCGACTCCTGTTGAAAAACTGGAAATGAGGTCATTAGATTCAGGTCCTTTTAGTCAAAAACCAACCGAGTTCTTCGACCAAAAACAAGAAGAAATGAGGAAATCCGGGAAAAACGAATATGTCCTTACAAAAGGAGACGTTGAAAATTATGGGAAGTATGATATGATGAAATCATTCAATCCTTCCGCGAGTAATTATTAGTAACTGAACAAAATTAGCCGTATACGGCACCAAATTAAATAGGGCAGGGCCCAATTATTAAAATGAAAAACATATTTTTTACATATATTTTAGGAATAATTGAAGCGTGATTTTGTTATCACGCTTTTTTTATTTATATTTTATCACACAATAAATAAGTTTTATAAACAATTAAATTTTTTAACTATGGGAACATTTGAAGCTGTGCAAGCACAGTATGAAAAAAACAAAAACGCCGCAAGCGGCAACAAATTCGCGAATCAAGACGAAAGAATGAAAAAGTATTTCACAACTATTTTACCACAGGGTAAAACTAGCGGTGAAAAGAGAATCAGAATCCTACCATCAACAGACGGTGGAAGTCCATTTGTTGAGGTTTATTTCCACGAAGTTCAGGTGGATGGTAAATGGGTTAAACTATGGGATCCTAAACAAGAAGGAAAGCGTTCACCTCTTAACGAAGTGAAGGAAAGCCTTGAAGCAACAGGTCGTGAAGAAGATAGCCTTTTAGCGAGGTCTTACAGAGCTCGTAAATTTTACATTGTAAAGGTAATCGATCGGGAACACGAAGCTGATGGACCAAAATTTTGGAGGTTCAAACATAATTCAAAACAGGAAGGAATTCTTGATAAAATTTTCCCGATTTTCCGTAGTAAGGGTGACATTACTGATCCTGAAAAAGGACGTGACCTTATCCTTAACCTAACATTGGCAAAATCCAATAACGGTAAAGATTACACCACCATTAATTCAATTATTCAGGAAGATCCATCCGTGTTGCATGCGAACAAAGAAACCGCAACATCTTGGTTGGAAGATCCTTTGGTTTGGTCTGATGTTTATGCAAAGAAAACCGAAGAATATCTTGAAATGGTTGCAAATGGTGAAACACCTAAGTGGGACAGTGAAAACAAGAAATGGGTTTCAATGTCAACTGAAGATGAAACTATTGGTGGCGGTGGGTCAACCACAGAACCAAAATCCGCAACAAGTGCAAGAACAACCTCGCCAGCGTTGGCTCCTGATCCACAGGACGACGAAGAGCCAGATGAAGATCTTCCTTTTTGAAACGGAAAAACTACCTTTCTAACCTTTCTAGATATTTCTAGTAAATACTAGAAAGGTTATGGAAGGAATTATTGAAAAAAAATGTTTTAAATGTAAAGAAATTTTACCAATTGATAAATTTTATCCACATTCACAATTATTAGATGGTTACTTAAATAAGTGTAAAAAATGCACGATAAAAGATGTACGAAAGAGAGAAAGAGTTACGAGAAGACCCCGAATGGGTCGAGAGGGAGAGAGAAAGAGGGAGAGAGAAATATTATCGGTTAAATTATAAAGATAAGAATAAACCGTCAACGGAGAATAGGAGGAAGATAACTAATACATATCGTCGAAAATTCCCCGAAAAATATATGGCGGCGAAATATACTGAAATTTATTTAACTAAAATTCATGGATTTCATTTACATCATTGGTCATATAATCAGGAAGATTGGTTAGATGTAATTCAATTATCAATTAAAGATCATAATTTTGTTCATAGATACATTATTTACGATACGGAATTGATGATGTATAAAACAAAAGATGGGGAATTATTAGATAGTAAAGAAAAACATCATAATTACATTTTAAAAATAATGAGATTAACAAATAAATAACATATGGCGATTAAGAAAAAAGATTTTTCGGCAATTAAATCAAAATTTTCACAGGAAGCATCGTTTAAATCTGATAGATTTTTCGATTTAGGTGATGCGTTTTTAGATGCGTGTGGAATACCTGGCCCCGCTATGGGACATTTAAACATGCTCCTTGGACATTCAGATACAGGAAAAACAACTGCATTAATTAACACAGCAATTGATGCTCAGAAGAAAGGTATTTTACCCGTCTTCTTAATTACGGAACAAAAATGGACATTTGATCACGCAAAACTAATGGGTTTGGACTGTGATAAAGTGACCGACGCTCAAGGTGGCTCAGATTGGGATGGTTTTTTTCTTTTCAACAATAAATTCGATTACATTGAGCAGATTACCGACTATGTAAACACATTACTCGATGCTCAGGATAAAGGGGAGTTAGATTATGACCTATGTTTCCTATGGGATTCAGTTGGGTCTGTACCTTGTAAAATGACGTTTGAAGGAAAGGGTGGAAAACAACATAATGCATCGACATTAGCAGATAAAATTGGTATGGGATTGAATCAGAGAATCAGTGGTTCACGAAGAATGGATAAGAAATTCACCAACACAATGATTATCGCTAACCAACCATGGGTGGAATTGCCAGATAATCCTTTTGGTCAACCAAAGATTAAAGCAAAGGGTGGAGAAGCTGTATGGTTAAATTCAACCTTAGTTTTCTTATTTGGAAATCAGAAAAATTCCGGGATTACTAAGATATCAATCACGAAAGATGGTAGGAAAGTTAAAATTGCTACTAGAACTAAAGTTAGTGTGATGAAAAACCACGTAAATGGTTTGGGATATGAGGATGGAAGAATTTTGGTTACAGCACATGGATTTATGAAAGGAAGGTCGGATGCGGATGAAAAGAAATCGATTGATGATTACAAAAAATCTGCGGCAGATTACATCACCGATCGTCTAGGGGTTAATCCGTTAGATACCGACGTGAAGATTGTATTGGAATCGAGTGAAGAGTAGTAACGAATAAATGAAAAAAAATGTCTGTCTTATTAGTTGATGGGGATAACCTATTAACCATTGGATTTTACGGGGTTAAAAATTATTTCTATAAGGGTGAACATATTGGGGGAATATTCCATTTCCTCAATACCCTTAGATTATCATTTGAAAATTATCATTTAGATAAGATAGTTGTCTTTTGGGACGGTGAAGATAGTGCTATTCAAAGAAAGAGGATTTATAGTCATTATAAAGAATCTAGAAAATCCCGTCCTAAAACGCCAGAAGAAGAAAGTTCGTACAAGTATCAAAGGGATAGAATTAAGCAATATTTAGAAGAAGTTTATGTTAGGCAGGGTGAATACCCTCAATGTGAAACTGACGACTGTATTGCTTATTATTGTCAGCAACAACCTAATGAAAAGAAGATAATATTCTCTTCAGATGGTGACCTAACTCAATTAGTTGACGATAAAACACAACTTTACAACCCATCCCACAGAAAATTATATAAACCAAAGGATACTTTTGTCTATGACAAAGAGGAAGTCCTAATTGAAAACATAAGTTTGGTTAAAATGTTGTGCGGAGATTATTCTGATGATATTGCAGGAATTAAAGGAATGGGGATTAAAACACTTAAAGGTCTTTTTCCTGAAATCGAAACTCAACCATTAACATTAGAATATGTACGATATAAAACAAATTTTCTTTTCGAGCAAGATAAGGAGAGTAAAATTGTAAAGAACTTAATTACCGGAGTTACAAAATATGGTGTTTTCGGTGATGAATTTTTTGATATTAATAATACCATTGTAAGTTTACAAAAACCATTTTTAACAGATGAAGCGAAAACAAGTATTAACGAATTAATTAACGAAAATTTAGATCCAGAAGGTCGATCGTACAAAAACACGATGAAAATGATGATGGAAGATGGGTTATTTAATGTGTTGCCTAAATCAGATGACGCATGGATAAAATTCCTCAACCCCTTCCTTAAATTAACGAGGAAAGAAAAGAATAATAAACAACAATTAAAATTCTTAAAAAATTAAAATTATGCAAAATCAGGACATTACAAAATTAGAGTTTCTTTTAAAGCTCGAAAACAACATCGTTATTCAGAGATTTTTCAATGTGACTCATCACAATCCAGCATCGAAAACCTCTATTGATCTTTATGAATGTGTCACAAATATTTGTGAAGACATTGCAATAGATTTGAAAGACAGGACCTACGAAATGATGAGTATTGACGATGCTTTCATCTCTGAAGAACAGAGACAAGAGGAGATCCAAAATTATAAAGAAGAAAACTTTATATTAGAAATAAAGCAGGGGGATCGCGTATTTATTTCTAGAATATTTCCTGCTCACATTTATCACCCTAAAGTAAGATATGCGGTAGATATTCGTCCAAAAGTAAGAAAAATTCTAAGTGATTTAACCGATGTGTTATCACAAAAAGAATTGAATAAAGATTACTTAGGTTACGCGTTAAGATAGAAATAAAATATGAGTGATAAAAATTTTGGGTATTTAGGGACATCTTTTCAACAGTCCTTGCTGAAGGCTATTATTGAAGATAAAAAGTTCGCTGTTACCATTATAGATGTTATTGATAGTAAGTATTTTGATGGTCCTTACTTCAAATATCTAATGCAAAACATTAAAGAACTTTATGATTCATTCGGTATTGTTCCCAATTATGAAACCTTATATCAAAAGATTATGGCGGAAAATACCGACATAACTGGAAAGGTTCATGTTGACACGTTAAATGCAATAAAAGATAAGGAAAACGAAAGTGAAGCTCCTTATGTTAAAAGAACGTCATTAAACTTCTGCCGCCAACAAGTCCTGAAAAAGGCGTTAAAGGAATCGGAAGAGATTATGAATCAGGGTGATTTCGAGGAGTATGATAAAATTGAGGGAAAGATTCAGGCTGCTCTTCAGGTTGGTTCAGTAACCGATGATGTTGAAGATATTTGCGATAACGTTGAAGAATCACTGGATGAAGAATCTAGAGTCCCATATGCAACCGGAATAGATGGAATTGATGTTCTTCTTAAAGGTGGAATAGCAAAAGGTGAAATGGCGTTATTTCTTGCCCCGACTGGTGTTGGTAAAACCACATGGTTAACAAAAATGGCTAATTCAGCATATGGACAGGGAGCTAATGTTTTACAAATATTTTTTGAGGATAATTTAGTTGATATTCGTAGGAAACATTACACAATATGGACGGGTATTGTTTCAGATCAGCAACCTAAACACAAAAAAGATATTGTTGAGTTTATGGCTCACCTAAAAGAGGAAAGAAAAAATACTTTAAAATTCGCCAAATTACCAGCTTTTGGTGTAACAGTTGCTGATATTAAAAATAAGATTCGAAAATTAGCTTCCGAAGGATTTAAGTTGGATTTGTTGGTTCTTGATTATATTGATTGTATTGCAGGTGAAGGATCTGTTAATGGTGAAGAATGGAAAGGAGAAGGATCCATTATGAGAAGTTTGGAATCAATGACTGACGAGTTTAATATTGCTATATGGACAGCAACCCAAGGAAACCGTGATAGTATTTCATCAGAAGTTGTTACCACAGATCAAATGGGTGGATCAATCAAAAAGGCTCAAATTGGACATGTGGTAATTTCTGCGGGAAAAACTTTGGAACAAAAAGAAAATAATCTTGCAACTGTAACTATTCTTAAATCTCGTATTGGAAAGGATGGTATTGTTTTTAATAATTGTTTATTTAATAATGAATTATTAGAGATTAGTACTGACACTCAAAATACGTTATTAGGACATATTGAACAGAAATCTGAACGAAAGAAGGAAAGAGCAATTGAGGTTTTCAAAGAAAAGAAAATGAAAGAACTTAAACTCGAAAAGGAACTCGTTGATTTTAAAGAGTCTCTTTCAACTCATAACAGTGATATTAAACCTAGTGTTGAGTTTGATATACCAAAACCCCCTCCGGAAGATAAAGAAAAAATAGTATTAACTCCACAACAAATTACTAAACGAGCTGTTGAAGTGTATAAGGCTAGTAGGCAAATGGAAGGTGTCCCCATATAATAATCATTTAAAATAAATAAATTTATGTTGGAAAGAATACAGAAATCCTATTCTAGTGAAGAGGTTTTAAAAGCAACCCTAGAATATTTCAAAGACGACGAACTCGCATCCGATGTGTGGATGAAAAAATATTGTTTAAAAGACGATAAAAATTACTATGAATTAACTCCTGATGATATGCATCGGAGGATTGCTCAAGAATTGGCACGCGTTGAATCTAAATACCCTAATCCATTAAGCGTCGAAGAGATTTATGAAACTCTGAAAGGGTTTAAAAGAATTATTCCCCAAGGATCTCCAATGTCCGGGATAGGAAACAATTTTCAAGTTGTCTCTCTTTCCAATTGTTTTGTTATTGGGAATGATGGTGAAAGTGATAGCTATGGTGGAATTATGAAACTTGATCAAGAATTGGTTCAGTTGGAAAAAAGACGAGGTGGCGTTGGTACTGATTTGTCTTTTGTTCGTCCATCGGGTAGCCCTGTAAAAAATTCGGCGATAACTAGTACAGGCGTTGTTCCCTTTATGGAGAGGTTTTCACGTAGTACAAAAGAAGTTGCCCAAGACGGTCGAAGAGGCGCATTAATGGAAAGTATTTCCATTAAACATCCAGATTCCGAGAAATTTATTGATGCTAAAATGGAATCAGGAATGGTTACGGGTGCAAATATATCTGTAAAATTGCATGACGATTTTATGGAAGCTGCAATGGGTGGTAAAATGTACAAACAACAATTTCCTATTGATAGTAAGAATCCATCGTTTGTAAATGAAATTGATGCCCAGAAATTATGGAAGAAAATTATATATAACGCATGGAAATCAGCCGAACCGGGAATTCTTTTCTGGGATACGATCATTAAAGAAAGTGTTGCTGATTGTTATGCTGATCAAGGGTATAAAACAATTTCCACTAACCCATGTGGCGAAATTCCTTTATGTGCTGATGATTCATGTAGGTTATTAGCATTGAATTTATTTGGATATGTTGTTAACCCATTTACCACAGAAGCTAATTTTGATTGGGAATTATTCGAGAAAGATGCACAAATTTCTCAACGATATATGGATGACATTATTGATTTGGAAATCGAAAAAATAAACACTATCATTGGTAAAATTGATTCAGATCCAGAAGATCCAAAGATAAAAAGAGTTGAACGTGAGTTATGGGAAAGAATTAAAGATAAAACCATTCGTGGGCGTAGAACTGGTCTTGGGGTAACAGGTGAGGGTGATATGTTGGCAGCTTTGGGGTTAATATATGGAACTGACAAGGCTACCGATTTTAGTGAGGAAGTACATAAAAGATTAAAATTAAATTCATACCGTTCAAGCGTCATTATGGCAAAAGAAAGGGGATCATTTCCGATATTCGCCGTAAAAAATGAGGTGAATAACCCATTTATTCTCCGTATCAAGGATGAAGATCCTGAATTATACGACATGATGGAAAAATTTGGTCGTAGAAACATTTCCTTATTAACCATTGCGCCAACGGGAACTGCAAGTATTATGACTCAAACGACTTCAGGTATTGAACCAGTATTTCTTCCTGTTTATAAGAGACGTAGAAAAATTAATCCACAAGAGAAGGGAACAAGAGTTGATTTTATCGATGAAGAAGGTGTTACTTGGCAAGAATATCCCGTTTTTCACCACAATTTTGAATTATGGTTGGATCGTGCGGGATTTGACGTTGACCGAGTTAAACAAATGGAAATTGATAACATAATTAACGAGATTGTGCCACAATCTCCATATTATAAGGCCACATCAAATGATGTTGATTGGGTTAAAAAGGTGGAAATGCAGGGGAGAATACAGAAACATGTCGATCACTCCATTTCGGTGACTGTAAACCTACCAAAGGAGACTACTGAAGAAGTTGTTTCTAAAGTATATGAAACAGGATGGAGAAGTGGGTGTAAAGGTTTAACCGTGTATCGTGATGGTTCTAGAAGTGGTGTATTAGTCAGTGCTACTGAGAAGAAAAAAGAAGTTATACCTGAAGAGATTCATATAGCAAAAAGACCTAAAAGATTAAAAGCCGATATTCATCGTTTTCAGAATAATTTGGAGAAGTGGATCGGTGTAGTTGGAATCAGGGATGGAAGACCTTATGAAATTTTTACGGGTAAACTCGAAAACGGATTAAGCAACTTACCTCCAAGCGTAAAAGAATGTGAGGTAGTAAAGAATATCGTCGATGCTGTCGATTCTGAAGGAAATGTTATAAAAATTAAAAGGTATGACATTGAATATGTTGATAATGACGGAATTAAACACACTCATACTGGGTTAAATCACGCTTTTAACCCCGAATTTTGGAATTATGCAAAATTAGTTTCAGGTGTTTTACGTCAGAGGATGCCACTTGTATATGTTTATGATTTAGTTGAATCTTTAACATTTACCGAAGATTATATTAACACATGGAAAAACGGTGTTGCTAGGGTTATCAAGAAATATATTAAAGACGGTGAAAAGGGTAAGGGTAAATGTCCAAATTGCGGTAGTACTCATCTTGAGTTTAAAGAAGGGTGTTTAATTTGTATGGGATGTGGAAATACCAAATGTGGATAATATAAAACTATAAAATAAATTAAATTATGATTCCATTAGAAACAAAACTCATCGTGGTAGGCGAACAAGAGAAAATTGTTGAAGGATACTTTCTTACGGTATATGATATGGTAAGAATGGTGAGAGATTTCCAAGTTGATTCCCGGGACGGATTTGTAAGTAATGACATTTCCTATTTGGAAGAGTGGTTAAAGAAATGTAAAAGGTTATAAGAAAAGGTGGGGATTGTTCTCCACCTTTTTTTGTATTTACTGGATATTTATTATATTATATATTAAATTTATGCCCAAAAAAATCTACATATTAACCGAATCCCAAATACAACGAGTTGTTGACGAAGTTATTAAAGAACAGTCCGAAAAAATCTACACTGATTTTGATAAAGCATGGGATTATAAATTATCTAATAATCAATGGTATGGATCACGAAAGGGAACTAATAAATGGTTATCTTTAGCCAATTACCCTGATGCTATTAAAAAATTAAATAATAGATATAATCCAAAACCAGTTGCTCAGACAGCACAAAATGTTGCGAAAACGGTTAATACTACGGCCAATAAAATTAAATCTACCACTTCAACATTTCCGGAAAAACTAAGATCAACAGGTGATGCTATTATGGATAAAGTTGACGAGTTCGGTAATAAAATAAAATCGGCCAGCGATGTTATAGGTAATAAATTAAATGCTGCTGGCGATGTTATAAGTGATAAATTAAGTGCAACGGGTGATGCGATCAGTAATAAAGTAAAAGAAGGTGTCGGCGATATTAAGGGATTTATGAGAAAAATGGCTCCTAATGTGGCTCAAATGTTTTTTACCCGTCCATTAACTGGATCCGATTTTACGAAATCACAAAGAAATGTTATTTACAACGTTATTCAAAACGCAATTAAAAAGGGTAAAAAACGAGAACGTGGTGTTACTGATTATTCTGATTACGGAGGAAAAATTAAAGAGATTTTCGACACTAAAACAGGGGCAAGCACCAAAGATATTTTATTAAGAACGGCAACCGATCCTTATTTTCAAGTGGCGTCCACTCTTGGAGCATTTACATATCAATTACAGAAAGATGGTACATATAAAATTATAGACACATATGATTTTAGTAAGGGTATTGGTTATACGGTAAGTAAAGAAGAAATTAAAGGAATGTCTTTTTTGGAACAAATGTCATATGTAATGAAAAAAGATAATTTAACTCCATACAGAGCCGCCAGACAAATTGCTTATATTGAACATCCAGATACTGCGGATGAAAATGATAAAGTTAAAATTAGTTTAATTATTAACCCAAAAGAATTTTCCGCTTAAGCTTTTCTATCTTAAATTTTTGTTTTAAAATTAATAAGAAAAAAACGAAAATAATGAATGGTTGTAGAAATACAAACAATATAAGATTCATTGTATTATATGAAATTTCAAAAACCCTGGCGTAAAACATAATACAATCACAGCACCATAAGAATAATTCGTCAGAGTTCCCAATATCATTAAATAATGTATGATATAGTTCCCCTTGAGTAGAATAATCATTGTGAACATAAAAATAATACTTATGAACGGGTTCTTGAGCGTTTAATAAAACTGTTACCGAACTGAGGAATAGTATAATTATTATCTTTTTCATCCAACAAAGGTAATTAAAAAAAGTTAATATCCAAATTTTTTATTTCTTAATATTTATCAAATATGAGTACTTACGGAATAGATTATCCTTTTAGGAACAGTGCAATTGGGAATTATGTTCAGATGACCGGAACTCCAGAGAGAGAAGTTAGAGCTGATCTAATTCATTTATTGTTAACCCGTAAGGGTAGTCGTTATTTTTTACCTGATTTTGGAACTCGTTTATATGAATTTATTTTTGAACCAAACGATTCAATTTCATATACACAAATAGAGGATGAAATCCGGGAGGGTGTTAGGAAATATATTCCTAACTTAGATATTAACTCAATAAACATTGTTAGTGCCGATAATGATCCTGAAGTTCCCCAAAGTCCTTCAGAAGAGGAAGATGAAAGGTTATTTAGGGTGTCAGATAGTTCTTCGAAAGCATATACAGCCAAGGTACGACTTGATTATACAGTAAATAATGGAGCATTTTCAACATCAGATTTTGTAATAATAAACATTTAATATGCCAAAACAGATATCATATGGAGTAAGGGATTTTGCCAGTTTAAGAGATGAATTGGTTAAGTTGACAAAACAATATTATCCCGATTTAGTATCCAATTTTAATGACGCATCAATTTATTCAGTTTTATTGGATTTAAACGCTGCTGTATCAGATAACCTACATTTTCACATTGATAGAGTGTGGCAAGAAACCATGTTGGATTTTGCACAGGAAAAGAAATCGTTATTTCACATTGCAAAGACATACGGTATAAGGTTACCGGGGTTAAGACCATCCGTAGCTTTATGTGATTTCAGTATAAATGTTCCCGTTTATAAGGATAAAGAGGACTCAAGATATGCAGGTATTTTAAAAGCTGGATCTAAAGTTGTTGGTGGTGGGCAGACATTTGAGGTTCTTGAAGATGTTGATTTTTCAAGCCCATTTGATAGTTCTGGAACAACAAATAGAACAAAAGTTCCAAATTTTAATAGTAATAATAAACTTATTTCATACACAATAACAAAGAGAGCCCCCGTTGTTAACGGTGTCACCCGAATTTATAGAAAAGTTATCGGAACTCCCGATCAAAAACCGTTTCTAAAATTATTTCTTCCGGAGAAGAATGTTTTAGGAATTACATCAGTTATTCATAAGAACGGAACAAATTATAACGCAAATCCAACATCCGAAGAATTTATGTCCTCATCAAATAAATGGTATGAGGTTGATACGTTAATTCAAGATGACGTGTTTATTGAAGATCCGACATCTGCTTCCGATACTGAAAATTATAAAGCTGGAAATTATACTAAAGTAAACAAGAAATTTTATACTGAATACACGCCCGAAGGTTATTTTTCATTAACATTCGGATCAGGTAACGTTGACCCGATGGATAATTTGGACAATTATATGACAGGTTCAATGAAAGTTAATTTAGCAACTTTCTTAAATAACACTTCTTTGGGCGAAATTCCACAACCTAACAGTACAATGTTTATAAAATATCGTGTTGGAGGGGGTAAAGATACGAATATAGGGGTTAACGTCATCACGACTATGGATACCTATGATTTTGTTGTAAACGGTCCAAATTCGTCTATAAACACCCAAACAAGTCAATCGTTAAGAGTGACAAATATAACCCCAGCAATTGGGGGAGCAGATGCCCCAACAATTGATGAGATGAGAAATATGATAGCATATAATTTTTCAGCACAAAATAGAGCGGTAACACTTAACGATTACAAATCTATAATTGAAAAAATGCCATCTACATATGGAGCTCCAGCAAAAGTGAGTGTGATGGAAGAAGATAATAAAGTTCGTGTTAAATTATTGTCTTATGATGAACGTGGTAATTTAATCGACACAGTTTCCAATACATTAAAAAACAATGTAATAAATTACATGACTAATTATAGGATGTTAAATGATTATATTGACATTCAAAGTGGTGAAGTTATTGATATGGGTGTTGAGGTTGATTTAGTTGTTAATAAAAACGAAAATTCTACCGATATTGTGAAATTGGTTATTGAGGAAATAACATCATTTTTTGATATTACAAAAAGAAAAATGGGAGATCCGTTATTGGTTGGTAATTTATCAAAAGAAATTGGAAATGTTTCGGGAGTTATAAACGTTGTTGCAATCCGTGTATTTAACAAAATTGGGGGAAATTATTCATCATCTGAGGTTTCCCAATCATATGTCGATGATACAACTAAAGAAATAAGACAATCTGACAGCACAATTTATATGAAGACCAATCAGATTTTCCAAATCAGATTCCCAAACATTGATATAAAAGTTAGAACAAAAAATCTCGCTTCGACTACATATTAATTTGTTTTTTATGTATCTTATAGAAAACTGGTAAGTTTCTATTTATATATATGGTACAAAAACATCGAATAAGCACAAACATTGGAAGGGATCAACGAGTAAATGTAGATATTAAACAGAATTTCGATATTTTAGAAATTCTTTCACTTAAATTTACACAAAAAGATATATATGCCTCAGGGGCTTGCTCGGAATATGGTGTAGTTGTGGGTCGTGTATCGGCTAACAACGGATTCGGAATTCCAAACGCAAAGATATCGATTTTTATCCCTCAAACATCTACGGATTCTATTGATCCCGTTATTTCTAAATTATATCCATATCAAGAAATTAGTGAAAAGGACGAAGACGGCTATCGTTATAATTTATTACCAGAAAGAAAACAACATTCAGGGCACGAACCAACAGGAACATTTCCAGACCAAGAAGATATTTTATCCAGAGAAGAAGTCCTTGAGGTTTTTGAAACTTATTACAAATATACAGTAAAAACAAACCAAGCTGGTGATTTTATGATATGGGGAGTCCCAATTGGTGTTCAAACAATACATGTTGACATTGATTTATCAGATATAGGATGTTTTTCACTCAGACCATATGATTTTATAAAGGCGGGATTTGGTGAAAATGAATTTGAGAGGTTTTATAAATTCAAATCAAGCCCGGATATGGACGGGTTGCCACAAATTATAACCTTTAACAGAAGTATTGAAGTTTACCCATTATGGGGAAATGAAGATTTATGTGATATAGGTATTTCCCGGACAGATTTTGATTTAAGTGAAAAGGGAATTACAATTAATCCCATTTCATTAATTCTTATTTCTAGTATTACCGATGATAGTTCAGACGCTGTTAAACGAAACGGAAAAATAAGGAAAAATACGGGATTCAAATGTAATTTACAAACATCAGGTGGATACATTGAATGTGTACGTCAAACAGGTAAGACCGTTTATGGGTCTAATGGAGTAACAACATACCCGGAACTTGAGTATTTCACAATTGCTGAGGTTATTGATGAAGATGGTGTTGCTATGGCAGCTCTCCCAATGAATTTGGAGTATGTTTATACAGATGAATTTGGGGTAGAACAAATCACAAACGACCAAAATAAAGGTATTCCAACAACGGCAATAGCTAGATTTAGGCTTTCATTGGATTTTATCGGATCAAAAGTTGCAACGGCAAATTATTTAGTACCAAATATTAGAGAGTTCAATCCAAGTAATGACGGGGTGAATAATAAATATGAATACTATGAAGGTATGGTTGCTTCATACATATTTTCTGATGTTTTTGAGGATTACCTTATTCCACCAACGCCAGAAGGGTTAACACTTAATTCAACTGGATATGATAATACCGCTAAAACGAATAAAAAGGAACTTATGTTGGGGACAAATAATAATGGTATCCCCGAAGATTATTTTTATAAATTTATTTACGGTAAAGTATATACGGTATCATCATTTCAAGGAACACATTATGAAACTGGAAGAAGAGATGCATTTTTGGGTATTAAACAAATTCGGCCATCTCAAGATGAGGACTGTGCATCAAGTGCAAATTATATTCCAACAAATTTTGGATATAAGAACCGAGCAAAATTCGCATTATTATTAGCACAAGTTATATTGTTTGTGCAATATATCTTTGCTGCTATTTTAATAAAATTTTCGGAAATTATTGGAAAATTCTTTTATGATTTAAGTAGGTTATTTTTTAATATAGGTATTCGTAAATGGAGACCTTTTAGAAAAATATCCGAACGGTTTGAAAACGCGGCATATAATATGCAGGAAAAGTTTACAAAACAGCTTCCATTAACAATTTATCCTGATTGTGAAGAATGTACAAGTGATTCTGATTCTCAAACTGAAGATACATCATTTTTAAATGATTATTGTAGAGTTGGGGAGTTAAAAATGAAGGTATCATTAGTAGATCGTAAGGTTCGTTTAGTATCTACTGGATCAACTACCGATTTTCTAAATTTAATAACACAAAATAGTTTTTTAACAACAGGTATCAATGAATTATTTCCTGGCGAAATGGCTAGAGATCCCGAAGGGTTATGTACTCTTGCTGACACTATTACTTATGATAGTGGAGCATTTCAATTGAAAAACCTTAACGATATAGTAATTTCACCGACACCAGATGACGGTATACCCTCACGATATATTGTTGCGGTTTATCCGTTCGTTAACAGTTGGGTTGCGACGGGAACAACATTATTTAGTGATTTTATTGGATATTTAAACACTACAAGTCCCGATATTGATGTTGTAAATCAGAGGTTTTTTTATACAACGCCGGGGGGTGTTCCTAGTATATGTCTTGGTAATGGAATTGGTGCAGGATCCGAAAGATTCTTTACTTATGAAGAGTTTAATGAATTAACAGGTGCTGATTTTGACATATTACCAGCTGGTGTAACAGAACATTTATATGCTGTGGCTAGAATATATGACAGATCTCGATTAAAGGGCGTCCCTGTTACAGGATCAACTTTAAATGTGGAAGATGGATGTTTAAAATACGATAAAACATATAATGAAGATATTACCCTTGGTTATATATATGGAACGGGTTCAACCTATGAGCCTGTAAGTTTGCCAACAGCACCAGATTACTTACCTGGTACTAATGACAATTTTATATCATACTCAACTGCTCCTGGGTTCAGAGAATATTTAAAAACACAGACACCTCCAGCCCCTTATTCACAATTAATGTCTACTATTATTGCTAGTTCTGGGTCTGGAAGATTACCATTAAAAAAATATTTTAAAAAAATCCCAAACGCAACATATGACAGAAAAACCAAATCAGGGTGGTCTGAATTTAGAGATGGGATTTTTACAATAATACCCGTAATTAATGGAAGAAGTTATAATTTATTAGCGTTACAAGAATGGTATAGAAGGAAGAGAATCGGGTTAGCTTTCTGTGGAGGAGTTGTAAATTATTCCTTTATCGATAATTGGTTAAATGGATTATTATATTTCTTTAAGTTTGATAAGAGAGTAAGATGGGATAATGAAGGTAATTACGATTTGAACCAAAGAGGTACGAAATTCCCAAGAGAATTAATATTCTATAATATTTTAGACAAAAAGTTTTATTATCGAAGTTGTCCTTATGATTATAATTCTGAAAATTTTATTGGGCAGTTATTTGATGATAAACGAGAAATTCTACATCCAACGACGTTTTATGATGTAGGAGTACGAGATGAGTTTTTAAATGAAATATGTTTAGACCCAAGAGTTGACCCAAATTGTTCTGTTATCAGAGATATTTCAACCACATCGTACCAAGATCCCGCAACTATTGCTGAATATGCTATAAACTATCGTTTGGATGTTTCAGATGGGGATTTCGATATCGATGATTTTTTTAGTGGGTCAAATTATGGATCAAATATTAAAGTGCTCGATGGAGATATTACCCAATTAATGTCAATAAACTGTGAAACGGGAATTGAGGCGTTTGATTTAGATTCACCACATTATTTTATGTATAATGGGGATTATTTAGATCCTGAAAGCCTCACATATGCAGCCTATTTTAAACAAGGTGCTAATTTTAACCCAATTCCGATAGATTTAAAATTTGATTTTAACGGAACATTTGTAAGAGGTTGTTTAAATTACCGTCTAGGTGATTATTCTCAAGTTGTACCGTTTTATTTATGGAATAAAGGTGGTGAGGGTTTCGGTCCAGCAGGTGATGACTCCGACAATCAAACTTGGGATAAAGGTGCAATTGCATCAATGAAGTTACAACGACTATTTTCGGTAAGTGGGTACACATTATATGATTTAGGTACTCCTACTATTCCGGGACATAGTAATTATGTTATGTCAAATGGAGAAGAAGAATATCTTCTAAAACCCATAACGATTAACCATAATACCTATTGGTGGTATGGTGATTTTGAAGATTCATTAGAAAGATTTGAGAAAATTAGTTACGATGCTCCGTCACATACTGGTTCAGGTGAAGCACAGAGTTTAATGGGATATAATGACGGTCAACTTTGGTTGGAGGTTACTGGCGGGTCATTAAGTGATCCAATCCATGGTAATTTGTGGGTTGTGGTAAATAGTACATGGGTACAATCTCCAGGTTATTATTACGAGGGGTCTTATGAAACATTTTTACCTCAAACAGTTAAAAATTATGTTTCAAACAGACAGGTTCTTTCAACACCATTTTTATTTTATTTTGGATTAAAACCAGGTAGTACATCGCTGGATATTTTAACAAAATATTTTGGGTCTAAAGATGCATTTGGAACGACTGAAGTACAGTGCCCAACATTTGGTACCACTCCAACCCCATCACAAACATCCGCCCCCGGATCTAGTGTTCCACCGACACCCCAAGTATCTGGTATATCTACGGTAACACCGACGCCGACACCAACGAGGACCATCCCACCAGCCCCATCTTCCGCTGGAACGTATTATTATTTTCAGGCCGACACATATGAATGTTTAGAAGGTCGTACTGAACCTTTGCCGTGTGAAGAGGGTGGTCCACTCTCTAGTGTGTGGATTTATTGTGATGAATCAGTATTGGCACTTAATCGTTATTATTATAATATTAATGACGATCGAATGTATAAAATAACTTCTGGATCATATACCGAAGCTGGCTGGATCTCCCAAGGTTCCCCGTTAGCTTATGAAGTTGTATTTTTTGGGCCAGGAAACGCCACTTGTTTGTGTCCGAATGCGTTAATAGCATAAAAATGAGTAGAATAATAAAACATACAATAGTGCAAGTACCAAGGGAATTTTAGAATGTAATGGAAAATAAAAAAATTATATCGCCCGAATCAAGATACGAAAACGCTCCCGCGGTTGATATGTCTATGCGTGTAGGTCTTGAGAATGAAAAATCACTTTTGAGAACCGACGATAGAAATGTGATATTAGATTTAACTGAACAGTTTTCAAGTGAGAGATCTGCTTGTAATAGATATAAGTTTTATGGAAAAATGAAAATGATTTTCAAAAACCTTTATCTTGGGATATCAGATTACCAATATCTAGAAGAAAGATTATCGTTAGAAAGTGACGGTACTGATGAGTGTTTTGCTGGGTATCTTCCATATAATGAGTTTGCCTTTTTGAGACGGGATGTTTATCGAGAAGTAATTGTTGAACAATCTTTAGATGATTTACAGGATTTTAACGGATTTGAATTAACAACTTCAGGAACGACGGTTCATAGAGAAATTACACCATCCAACTCTTACTTATTTAATTGGAATTTTTATTTAACATATATTTTTGGGCATGATTCGGAATATCCAATGAAATATACTATAACGGGTGAAACTACATCAACTTTTGATTCTGCATTAGATTTTGTGAGTGGTGATGGGATACCTTTTAGAGTTGCAGAACTTGGTGGATATGCATATGTACTTACTAGCCCTGTTAAACACGGAATAAGTCAAGGTGAATATATTTTAATTGATGAGTACCCAACACCATTTTATGTATATTCTGTTGGAAATAATATATATAGGTCTGAAGATTATGTTATTACATTACTTAAATCACAAGTTGGTGGTTATAGGTTTAACGGATTGGTTACAGGTAGAAGATGTACTGATATAAATGATATCGAAAACTCCACTTCACAATATTATGTTCATTTACATAAAACATTAACTGATCCAACCGATCATATTATTGATAAGGTTGGGTTCGAATCACCAATATGGGAAGATGAAATTAAATTATTATACGAAAATAGTGTAGGTACAAATGATGTTATTGTGGAAAGAAATAGAATGGAAGCTATTCTATTCGACCATTTTAACCCATTCGTTTTATCGGGTATTACCAATAATTTAGGATATACTCCGACCGATTTGTATACTAGTATCATTTTCAGAAATGGAAATGGATATTTTAATTACCCGCCAAAAGTCGGATGGTCATTCCATTTTCACGATAGTTGGATAGATGAACATTTTGATGGGAACACTACAAGGGAGGATTCTATTCCGAGTCAGGCATTTAGTGGAGCAGGAGGAACTTCCGGGTTTGTTGCAGGTCTTCCTTGTCCTATTGGAACAGTATTACACGGGGCGTTCGTAGAATACGACCCTAAGTCTATGAAAGAAAGGGTAATATCTGAAGCATTTCATAAAATATCAACTAATCCTAATTTTTTCAATCACGGTCAGGATGATCCGAATGTTTATTCGGGGGCATCGTCTACAAATATGATTGGGTTATATTATCAACCCCATTATAGGTTTAAAATGAGGGAATTATCCCCATATACTGAAACATCAGCAACTAATCAGATTTACAATTTACCTGAAAATGCTAGATTTTTCGCCAATGAGAAAATATGGAGATGGAGAGATTTATATGAAGTTGGATATGTAGATCCAGATGGATATGGAACGGATTATCCATTTATGAATGATATTCATTATGTTCATAAAGATATTAATTTTTATTTAAGAAACGAACAGGTTTATACGAATAAGAAAGATGGGTTACTTTCCTTTAACAATAGGAAATCGGCGGATGTTTGTCCTGATCCAGCTCCAAATGACCCTGTTAATATTACTATAAATCCTACTCCTAGTAACACACCTAGTAACACACCTTCGAGAACTCCGTCAGTTACACCGTCAGTAACTCCATCTATAACGCCGTCTGTAACGGTGACCAGAACTCCATCAATTACACCAACAGTAACGCCTACAATAACACCTACGAGAACACAATCGGTTACACCGTCACCAACGGATTGTAAGGTTACTCCGTCAATATCGGTTACCCCATCAATTACGCCATCAATTAGTGTAAGTGTCACTCCAAGTGTAACACCATCTGTAACACCTAGTGAGACTCCAAGTGTAACACCATCTGTGACTCCATCTGTGACTCTATCTGTGACTCCTAGTGAAACTCCAAGTGTAACACCTAGCCTGTGAGTGTAACATCGAGTGTGATTCCGTCAGTAACACCTACTATAACTCCTAGTATAAGTATAACACCGACCGTTACACCGTCGATAACTCCGTCCACGTCTTGTGCAATGCCAGCTGGGGTAACTTCAATGACTTTCTGGTATTCTGACACATTCCATGGTAGTTTCTATGGATCATTATCCTTAACATGTGCGGCTCTTGATACGTGGGGAACTTATAGCAGATCTGGTAGTGTGGGAAGAGTGGAGGATACATCTTTACCTCCTGGTGAGATAGTATATAGTAATACGGGAACTAGTTGTAGTCCTGTCGGATCTCTAAACGGATATTTCATTGTAGATTCGGGCAGTACCCCATATATAGTTTACGTAGATCATGGAATTGTCGATACATTCCCTGTTGCGTGTCCAGATCCAACCCCAACAATGACTCCAACACCAACAGTTTCGGTTACCCCATCAATTACAGTTACACCGACGATAACACCGTCACCATCACAAGTGGCAATGATGTGTGTAAATAGTGTGCCTACTTTCCAATCATCTTCACAAAATTTGGTTGGGTTGTTAACGGTGGGTAATGTGCAATTAGCTTCTGGTACTCTTGGTAATTATGTAATTGATTGGAAAGTTAATAGTGTAACGGGAGCAACCACATTAACGTCAGGTAATGCGGGAAATAGTGATCCTGAAATTCAATCATTTCATCCAATTAATTCAGAATTAGTACAGGCTGGTGTATTATATCCAGTTATACGTTATATTAATATTAATTCGGTAAATTATTCCCCGCATCAAGAAATGACGCAATATACGTATTCGCCAGATTTAGCAAATTGTTTACCAACTATCTCTGTTGTCGCAATGAGCTGTCAAAATCAGAATACGGGAGCCACTTATGGACACACAGTAACATACACAAATACAACTCAGCCAGGTACGCTTGCTAACCGCCAACTTAGATATGATTTGAATCCTGATGGTTCTACACAGGAAATTGCTTGGGATTTTGCCGGATATACCATAGCAGATAGATTAACAATAAAATATATGTCGGATAGTGGTATTACTGAAACGGTTATTGATGACTGGGTTGTCGGATCTGATTGTACTGGGTACACGTTTTTCGGTTCTTATCCGCATTTATATGATAGTACGTCTCTATCATCCACTTTTAATCTTACAGGTTACACGTATCAACCTGGTGATTATATATTATTTGAAGTTCGTCCTGGATATAATAATCCAACAAATACAGATACAAATTGGAGATTACAACTTCAATGTTTTAGTGAGGGTAATGAATTTGATTGGTTTTTTATGCCTCCAGAGGCTAATGATTTAATCACTGGTAGTACGATGACATTAACATATGACTCAGTTAATTGTAGATATATTTTTGAATGTCAGACGGTTTCGGGAAAAACAGATTACTATGACGCCGACATATACAGATATTTAGATGCTTCAGCATATGGTGGTAATTGGGAACAGGTACAAAAATTATATATTGCCTCATCTTCTGGAGCAACATCAGATTATGAAACTCCATATGGAACACCTGTATTACTTAACGGTGTGTTAAATATTGGGGTAACAGGAAGCACACATGAAATAGAATATACATTTACCAATGTGAATGATTATTATAGTTATAAAAATTCATATACAGGTGCAACTGTGACTAGCAAATGGTTAGAGATATCTTCTGATCCAACTAATAAAAATTATTATTCAGATTTTCAAGGTCTTCAAAGAATATCTATGTCGTCTGGCGACACATATACAACTGAATATCCATATTTTTCAGCAGCCTCAACATGGACATTTGACGACGCAAATCGTAAGATTCATATAGATATGGTAAGTAGAACAAATGGTTTTCCAAATATACCGTGTGATAATACACGTTCTGCTTTTGATGGCCTTGTTTCTTCAATAAATTATTGGTATAGTGGAAAGACTCAAAATTATTCAACGATATGGGGATCTACAAATATATTTCCATTTATTACTTATGACACAGTTGATAATACAACAAATACGGCAAGTAAATCAATTTATTTGATCATACGCAAAGGAATTTGTCAACATTCTGGGTATGATTTTTCTGACCCTGAATGGTATACATCTGGAAGTGGTACATTTGTAGATTGGAGATTTAATAAATTAAATATCCGTGTTGATATTACGAATATGAGCGATCCTGAAAATAATTTTGAAGTTTATAATTATCTAAATGAAGATGGGACATCAGGTGTAGCCAAATTAGTATATAAAGTAGGAACGTAATGAGGATAATAAATAATAATAACGACAGAACTATTTTAATTAATAGTGAAACTAATTTCGGTACGGATTTGGGGTGGGAAGAATGCTTTCAAGAGTTTGAACATGAAACTCTAAAATCTATTATTAACCCAACTGAGAACTTCGAAACGGTTCGGTATATTCATAGTGGGTACACAAGTGAGCTTGGAATTGAACAACACGATATTTGGCATGAATTTTATTTTTACCAATCAAATGGTACACATAACGGAGGAATGAATTATGAACACATTGGTCTATCTGGCGAGAATAATTATAAATTGTTAAGGACGGATAATACAAGTTTTTTCAGATTAGAGTTTTATAAAGTTCCGGAGGGTGAAACACCAAATAGTAAAAATAGAAAATTAGTTTTCACAAAACAACTCCCAATTCCATTGGGAGAACAGGTATATTATAACCCAATTAGTCAAAAAGTTTATGTTCCTGTGTTTTCCGGATCAAATTATAGAAATAGTGAAAATATGTTTTTATATTGGTTTCAAGATGATACTGTTTTAGAGGGTACAATGTTATCGGGTAATACTTTTTATTTGGCGGCTAAATTTTATAATACTATTGATGGAACAAGTATCGCGTTTTTGAATAAGAATAAAAATATTAATCAATCAATTGACGAAACAGAAGATATGTATCGTAAAATGGTGATAAACAGGGATGATTACTCTTATGTTATTTATACAGGAATAACTGAAGACCATAGAGGAGGTCAAAGTACTAGCTATACCCCACTTAAATGGTATGCAGGATCAATTTCAACTAGTTCGTTGAATCCGTATATTCCACCGACGCCATCTATAACGCCAACGATATCGGTAACTCCTTCAAGAACACCAACGATGACGCCAACACCAACAATAACCCCGTCGATAACACCATCTCCAGGAGTTCAATTTTGTTATACAGGTAGATGGGCATTTGGTGACCCTGTTTATCCTGACGGTGGAAGATTGGTATATGTTGCAACAAATGGGACAACTATAAACCTTACTAACATTTATAGTTCTCAGCCTTGTACTTGTATATATGTACAAAGCATTATATTTCAGTATGGAATTGATTTATGTACACCTTAGAAATTATGAAAAGATACAAATATGAAATATTATCAGGTGTAACTGGAACAACATTCCAAGTTCCAATATTTTTGGAAGCTTCTGTGGATGAAATGGG
>JFJP01037040.1_pt1 | contig 55743 bp, 44 predicted proteins | sample 431651 | NCBI WGS metagenome assembly JFJP01 (sample SAMN02602958, study PRJNA72255) | Microbial mat metagenome, whole genome shotgun sequencing project. | biome: fresh water; feature: sink hole; material: water; isolation source: purple microbial (photo- and chemosynthetic) mats found in... | reverse complement strand
AAAGAAGGGAAAGAAGCGGAAGCATTGTACCAACAAGCATTTGAGAAATTCCAAAAGGCGATTGAAATAAAACCAGACAAATACGAAGCCTTTTACAACTGGGGTATTTATTTAGGAAATTTGGCAAAGACCAAAGAAGGGAAAGAAGCGGAAGAATTTTGCCAAAAATCATTTGAGAAATACCAAAAGGCGATTGAAATAAAACCAGACAATCACGAAGCCTATAACAACTGGGGCACTTCTTTAGGAAATTTGGCAAAGACCAAAGAAGGGGAAGAAGCGGAAGCATTATACCATCAATCCTTTGAGAAATACCAAAAGGTGATTGAAATAAAACCAGACTATCAAGATGTCTTTTTCAACTGGGGTACTTCTTTAGGAAATTTGGCAAAGACCAAAGAAGGGAAAGAAGCAGAAAGATTGCTCCATCATTCCTTTGAGAAATACCAAAAGGCAATTGAAATAAAACCAGACGATCAAGATGTCTTTTACAACTGGGGTACTACTTTAGGAATTTTGGCAAGGACCAAAGAAGGGAAAGAAGCGGAAGAATTGTACCATCAATCCTTTGAGAAATACCAAAAGGCGATTGAAATAAAACCTGACTACCACGAAGCCTTTTACAACTGGGGTACTGATTTAGGAAATTTGGCAAAGGCCAAAGAGGCGAAAGAAGCGGAAGAATTGTACCATCAAGCATTTGAGAAATACCAAAAGGCTGTTGAATTTGGAGGTAAATGTTTTAATTTGGCGTGTTGGTATGCTTTAAAAGAGAACAAAAAGGATGCTTTATTTTATCTGGATTTAAGCTTAAATAAGAAAGAAGTATCGGGATCTTTTGTGCGGAAAGATGAAGACTGGAAGATGTTTTTACAGGATAGGGATTTTTTAAACATTTTAAATAAGTACAAGCAACAAAGCCCGAAGGCATAATAAGTGTGGCTGTTGCTCAATAAAAAAACTAAAAAAAGGGGATCAGTAACCTATGATCATTCAGGTTCCACATAGTATAAAGAGCGATTTCGAAGGATTTAGCTTTTTTGTAGACATGCTGCAAAAAACAAATTCGTTGCATAACAGGGATATTGTTATTACCTTCTCACAAAACACATGGTTCGAAGCCAATTTGTGCTCTGTGTTGGGTTCGGTAGTTAATATTATCCAGGCAAACAACAACAACGTTCAAATTAGTGTAACTGGCCAGCTTCGCGATTTATTTATGCGTAACCAGTTTGCTGCGCATTTTGGGCTCGAAAAAATAGACGACCCCAATTATACAACCATCAAATACCGTAAGTACAAACTCACCGATGAAAAGCTTATTAAAGAGTATTTGGATGCCGAATTGCTGGGACATACTGATTTCCCGCGCTTATTCGGCCTCTTGCGTAAGGAGATTACACGGAGTATTTTTGAGATCTTCAGCAATGCCATTCTTCATGGGCACTGCGAATATGTTTATAGCTGTGGGCAATACTACCCACGAAAATCACCGCCACGTATTGACCTTACTATTGTAGATATTGGGCAAACCATTAAAGCAAACGTAAACAACTATTTGGGCAAATCATATTCCGGTACCGATGCTATTTTATGGGCCGTAAAAGAGAATAACACCACAAAGCCTGTTAAGGGCAACATCCCCGGAGGCTTAGGATTTAAGCTTATACAGGACTTTATTCATGTGAACAAAGGAAAAATTCAGATTGTTTCTTCCAATGGATATTGGCAATATGTACGGGGCGAAATTTTCACGGCTAATTTTGACCACGAATTTCCGGGAACAATTATCAATATTGAGTTTAATCTCGACGATTCAATAGTTTATTATTTTAAAAATGAAGACATATCGGATATTAAATTTTAATATCTTTGACCACTATGAATAAACACATTATAAAATTAGTAGTTTTTGACCTGATTGGTGGCGATTCAGCTATTTCACCATCCGATGGGGATTTACTTTATAAGCAAATTGATAAATTACTTTCCGAAAAACAAGCTGTAGAACTTGATTTCGCTAATATTACGCTGATAACAACTGCTTTTTTGAACGCTGCAATCGGACAACTATATTCCAAGTTCACCGGAGATGATTTAAATACGCTGTTGTCCCTTAAAAATATTGCACCCGAGGATATTTCGTTATTTAAAAAAGTGATTGAGCGGGCAAAAGAGTTTTTTGCAAATCCTTCATCCTTCGACCAATCAGCTAAAGATACATTCGGACATGAATAATGTTGTAAACATTTCCGGTTTTCAACCACGTCCGCTCGACTCCTTTCTTGTCGACAATAACGTTTGGATGTATATTTATTGCCCCATTGCCAATTATGAGAGGAGAAAACAATCTCTTTACGGCGATTTTTTAAAATCAGCCATACAGGTTAAAAGTGGTATTTTTATTAGTTCGTTAATCGTATCAGAGTTTTGCAATGCCTGGTTAAACCTCGAATTCGAAAATTGGAAAAAGAAAAATCCTTCCTTGATTAAACCTAGCCTTAAAAAACATTTTAAACCTTCAGTTGAATATTCCGAAACTGTTAGTGAAATCAAAGCTGCATTAACCCAAATATTCAAAATTGCCAATTTTTGTAGCGACGATTTTACATCTATTTCTGTGCCTTCAATAATAAACCAGTTTGGGAAATCTGACTTTAACGATTCTTACTATATCGAGTTAAGCTCCAAAAATAAATGGAAAATAGTAACCGATGATTCTGATTTTAAAGATTCCGGTTCCCCAGTTACAATTATTTCAGCAAATATTTGAAAAAACTTGTTTTTAGAGTTAATAATCAGTTTCGTCATCCAAATATGACAGAGCACGCCACCGCTCCCATGCCTTCACTGTATGGCATATTCAAACTATTTTGATACCACCTGAAATACCCCATTCCCCAATCCAACCGCGGAGGCTGTAATTTTTATATTGCCGGGTTTATTGCCAGCCTTGAGCAGGATGGTAGCTATTCCGGCTTCGGCTTCAATAGCATTGGTACCTATTAACGAAGCATCACCTTCAACTTTAAAGGCAATCTTCCGGGTATCAGTCGGCACTAGCGTTCCCTTTGCGTCGGTCACGGAGGCATACACAAATACAATATCGTTGCAGCCTGCTTTTAAATCTTTGCCGCTCAAATCGACCGAGAGGTTTATCTTGGAGGGTTCTCCCGGCGTGTTAACGGTAGTTTCCGTAACTTTTTGTCCTTTCAGATACCCTTTTGCCGTTAACGCCCCCGATTTAAAGCTTGTCGGTTTAAACGTAAACGGCGGGTGCTTCAAATTATTCGAAACCCTTCCCGTATCGGGTTTTTGGCGGGCTATAGTTTTGCCATTCAATAAAAGTTCTACTTCGTCGCAATTGCTGTATACTTTCACATCTTTAAAGGTCGAATCGTTCCAGTAATTCGCAATGAATATCATTGGTTTGTTAAACGGTTTATTGCTTCCTGCTATCGGATTTGTGAGGCTTTGATAGAAATAAAAAGCAAACTTGGGTAACCTGAAAATATCCATAATACCCGACGATTCAATATCGGGTGCATAACCGCGGTTATAATCAAACATCAGCCAGTTGGCATCGCCCATCGCTGTCCCATTCAGGTTGTCGTTATGGGATTCCTGGTAATTCAGCGCTTGCTGGGCTAACCGCAACTGGCCGTAACCACGCAGTTGGCGCGAGTTTCGTTCTTCGGTTTTTAAATCGGAGAATTCCTTTTGGTTAAAACCGGCGTTTTGGGCGTAATATTCCCAATCGCCATACTCGGCAATTAAAATAGGTTTGTCCTTTTTGTAATTGTTCCAGTATAACGGTGGCTTTGCATGCTGTCGGGCCGGTATAAACAGGTCGTATACGTCGTCCATCCAACCGCTGGTATAGTTTTCGCCAACCGGGAGCTCTTCTTTTACTGCTTTATGGGCAGTTTCCATATATAGCTTTTTCATGCCCGATTCGTTCAGCGATGGTTCCCAAAGGATGATGCAGGGATGGTTGCGGTCGCGGCGAACCATATTGCGCACGTCCTGGATGCTGTTTTTTTGAAATTCGTCGTTTCCGAAAAACTGCCATCCCGGAATGGAATTCATAACCAATATGCCTAGCACGTCGCAGGCATCCATAAATGCGGGTGATTGCGGATAATGTGACAATCGGACAAAATTAAAACCAGCTAGCTTTATTTTGTAAGCATCGCGATACTGGGCATTGTCCGATAAGGCATTCCCGATATACGGGTATTCCTGGTGGCGGTTTGTTCCGCGAAGTTTCAGTTTGGTGCCATTTAAAACAAGTCCTTGCGCAGCATTTATCGTGAATGTCCGAATGCCTATTTTCAGGTTCTCGGTATCGATTTCTTTGTTGTCGCGTATCAATTTTACAGTAAGCTTATACAAATTTGGACTGTCGGGCGACCAAAGTGCCGGTTTTTGAACTTTCACCGTTTGTGAAAATACTTTATTTCCACCTAACGGAATTGATTCAACCAAAGATTCGATTTTAGAAACCTGTACTCCCGAGGCATCCGTTAGTGAAACCTGAATTTTAGCTTTTTCTTCCTTTGCAAAATCGTTTTGGACATCTACTACTACATGAACATTCGCTGAAGCTTCGGTAACATCGGTGTAAGAAACGTAAATTCCACCTCCGGCAACCCGATTGGCCGCATTGGTATCCGAAATATAAAGCTGGTCTTTCGTCACCATCCAAACATTTCGGTAAATGCCGCTGTAATAGCAAAAATCGAGATCGGCAATGGGTTTCCCCGGAGGAACTGTTGGATTGTCGAGATTGTTTAACCGCACAACAATGCAATTTTCCCTGCCAAACTGTACGTTGTTCGAAATGTCAATATAGAATGGCAAATATCCTCCCAGGTGGGTGGTTATTTTTTCTCCGTTTAAAAATACTTCGGCTACCTGCATGGCAGCTTCGAGCTGAATAGCGATGTGCTTTCCTTTTAATGTATTGGGAACTACAAAAAATTTGCGGTAGAAACTATATCCTTGCCATTGTTTGGCAACCATTACAACAGGTTCGATGTTTGCCGTATGCGGCAGGGTGATTTTTTCCCAACGAATGGATGCGGTGCTCCCTTTCGCGATAAGCAACGGTGTTATGGTTGTATCGGCATCTTTTACAAATTCCCATTCAGTGTTAAAAGAAGTTTTGCCGGAAAGAATATTCTGCGCGTATGTTCCGCCGGAGCAAAGTAGGAAAAGGAAAATCGCTGCAAGAGATAGACGAATAGTATTTTTCATGTGTATATTTTTGATTATTAAATTATGGTCACATGGAACATCCTTTTGGCCATACCTTTGCGTTTTGAGCTTTTCTAAATGGATGTTTCATACTGTTTTGGTTAAGTTGAAAATCTGCTAAAGTTACTGAATTGGGAATATATATTTATAATTCATGTAATTTATCCCCTTTATAGTATTTCCGGCGAAATCGAAGAAGGTTGCATTCTCCCACGACGAGCCTGTTCCCCATAAATCCTTCATTTGGGAGGTAATCCATGCCGGTTCCCAATACATAATGCCGCTTCCGCCTGCCGAAATTACCTTCTGCGTTAGGGCAACCATAAAGTTATACTGGCCATCGATGGTAAAGGGATATCCCGAAACGGGAGGTTGGCTTCCAAAGGCATTGTTATACGAATCGTTGCCGGAGGTACTCCATGGATAGGCTACTTCCGCAATCATCACCTGTCGTTTGTATTTATTTTTGAAGGCGGAAACTTTAGTCCCCAGGTCATTAAACGAAACAGTAGTGTGCCAAAAGGGATAATACGAAAAGCCAATCACTTCAAAATCGGTTACTTTTGCCTGGCTCATAATATTGTCGAACCACCATTCAACATTTTTTGGATCGGCGACATGAAGCATTATTTTTGTTTTGATAGATGAAACGTTCGAAACAGCCCTTACAGCCTTGATTCCCGCGTTTAAAACTGCTCCCAGTTCTTTCCAGTTTCCATTGCAACAACTTAGGGAAGGGAATCCGGCTGGAGCCTCCGAATAAAAAAGGCCGCAATTTATTTCATTCCCAATTTGTACCATCTCGGGCATTAACCCTTTACTGTTGAGGTATTGCAACGTTTTAAACGTGAAGTTATATACCGAATCTTTTAATACGGAGGTGTCCTTAATCTCTTTCCAGGCGGCCGGTACTTTTTGGTTTCCGGGATCGGCCCAAATGTCGGAATAATGAAAATCGAGGTTTACCGCCATGCCATGTTCGCGTGCGTTTCTGATCGTTTTTTCGACATCCCGGAGGTCGCTGTATAATTGGGTGCCAGCGGTGCCGTAAGGATCTTTGGTCCAGGCGGGATTATTCCAAATCCGAACCCGAACCAGATTGGTTCCGTGATCTTTAAAAATCTTATAGGGGTTTTTAGTTATGCCCGAATCTTTAAATACGCCGCCATGATCAAGAATTTGGTTCACATACGATAAGTCGGCTCCCATGCAAAATTTTTCGTATGGATATTGCACTACCGTATCTTTTATAATAGGATCGGGTGTTTCAGTACCATTGCTTTCTTTATGGCAAAAGGAGCAGGTAATTCCAACGATCAGCAGCGCAAATAAGGATTTTTTCATATTCCTTTTTTTAGAAATAAGGTAATATTACTGATAAATATTCATTTATGCAGAAGTTTCGTCCTGATATGGTTAAGCAAATATAAAAAGCAAATAAATTGTCGTTTAGTTTAGGGATTGAATAATTAATCCACACTTCGACTCCGCTCAGTGTGACAATAATACCAGTTTGTCAGGCTGAGCGGAGTCGAATCCTACTTCATAATAAAACGACATTGAAAACAAATATGTTATTTTATTTCAATACTCACCTTATATTCGGGTATTATTTCGGGCTGTTTTATTTCCAGAAATTCGTTTATGCCTTTAAAATCCGGCACAACTTCTTTATCTAAATAATTCAGGTAAGGAGCATCCTTTCGCATGGGCATAAAATAGAAATACATTTCGTTGTTTTTTAGCAGGTCAGCATAGCGCTTTAGTCCAATTTGCCAGGGTTGACTGGTGTAAAAGTTATCAGTAGCAATTTCGCCGTTTAGCATACAAACTGCCCGGTCGCCTCGGTAATCAAATCGGATATATACATCGTGCAGGTTGGTGAGATCAAGATTTTTGGCATTCAAAACATAATGGCGATCGTCGTATTGGGTTAAGGAGAGGGTGGGAGAGACCTTAGGCACTTCGATAGTGGAAACTGAAAACAGTTTATCGGATGATGTTTTGGTTAAAATGTTTGCGCCGGTTGCCATAACTGAATGTACCCGTGGATAGATTGCAACGTTCCATACTTCCTTTCCAGAACTGACTAAATCGAGGGTTGAGATGTTTTCGAGAACCAATGCATCGCTTATTATCAGGTGTTGATTTCCTGTTTTTCCAATTAAATAGGAGTGGAGTGCTTTTTCAAATGGCAGAATCAAAAATTGCGTATTGTTAACCATAAATTCAAAAGGCTGATTGTTAGAACCTGTGATTATTGTGTTTCCCTTGTTACTGCTGATTTTTGCTCCAGTTGTCGATGTCTTTATTTTTCCTTTTAAAGCTATTTCAGGGGTAATTCCATCGATTGAAACAAACACCTGGTAGTTTTTTCCTTCTTTCGAAAAGTTGCATAGCGGTTGAACAGTGGCATAGCTGAATGTAATTCCGCCAAATTCTGTATTGAAAGGAAATATTGCCGATGTCCCTGCTTTTAAGGTGAACTTCCCGGTTTCAGGGAACGAAATAACTCCATCGGAAGTTTTAATTTCAACCCGAAGGTCTTTATGGTCGTGTGTTTTTACGTGATCCTGAAAATTATGCATAAACAGGAACCCCTTTGTTCCATCAGTGCGGATAGCATAACGCAATGTGGTAGTATCGTCAGGCTTCATGCCTTTATTCGTTTCCGGGAGAACCGGGAACAAGGGAGCAACAATACTTCCGTAATGTTTTAAAAAGGAGTTAATAAGCTTTAACTCAAAATATCCTTTTCCCGGAATGCCAAACTCACCGATCGGTGCCTGGTAATCGTACGATTTTAGATTCAATCCAAATCCTTCGGAATACATAAAAAAACCATCCGATGGGGTGGTGCCCCCCTGATACATATAATATCCAAGTCCGTTACTGCCACTGCCAATGGTGCGAACCATCAGTGGTAAAAAGCTTTCTCCGGGAACGCGGGGGCGACGCGAATAGGTGACAGCCATACCGGTTCCCAGTTCGGCAGCGAGCGAAGGATAATCGTCTGCTTTATAACTCACCGGCGCATAATCGGGGGTTTGATGAATGTTTTTAAAGAGGTAGAATGGAGAAGGGCGAATAGTTTCTTCCCAGAAGGGATATGCATACCCAGCCATCACCGGGATAGAGCCATTTTTAACGATGGAAGCAAATCCCCAGCCGGTGGCAGTGTAAATGGGGACATCCATTCCGGCATCTATGGCCATTTGTTTGAGCGTTTGCATGTGTTTTTGACCATATTCGGCAAAATCGTTCCCTATTTCGTTTATACCAACCCCCACCTGGGTAATTTTGCGGTCGCGACGGGCAGAGGTATATTCCCGTTCAGCTCCCAAATAGGTAATTCCCCATGGAGCGGCCGAATGCTGGTATTCATTTTCGAGTTGGATGCCAATTATTGGCCCGCCATCTTTGAAATAGAGTCCTTTTAATTGCTGTCCAATCTGATTGTATAATTTTTGGGCGTACTCCAGGTAACCGGGATCGTTTGACCGAACCTCAAACGGACGGCCATACAACCAGTCGGGAATGCCACCATTGCGCATTTCGCCATGATCGAATGGGCCAATGCGGACAATAACCTCCAAGCCGTTGGCTTTGCATACTTCGATAAACCGGCGGAGGTTGAGGTCGTTCTCCCAATGGAAATTGCCTTCTTTTGGTTCGTGGAGGTTCCAGAAAACATATGTGGCAATTATCGAGACACCACCTGCCTTTATCTTCCTGATTTGCTCTTCCCAGTATTGGTTAGGAAAGCGGCAATAATGAAATTCACCCATCACCGGGATAATTGGCTTTCCGTTCCGCTCAATATAAAAGTTGTTCACGGCAATAGATTCTCCGTTAATGCTTTTTCCGCCCAATTCGAGCTGCCCTTTGCGAATATCGGGTTTAACCGTTGTGGCATCTATCTGATATGTTTTCTGGGCAGAGATTATCCCAGAGGCTCCAAACAAAAAGATAATCAATGCTATAAAAAGCGATTTTGAAAAATATTTTCGTTTCATAATTGTATATGTTTTATATTTTAAAGCTTATTACTAATGTGCTGGTATGCTTTTTTTGACATGCATAATATTACGAAAATAACGAATTGCTTCCGATGTGTAAATGGATTTAACTTTGAAATGCATAGACTATATTATTAAGTTTTTGCAGGAAACTTATTTATAGATTTTGGTAAGAAGAATGGTTTAATAATCATAAAGCCATTGTTTTACCGGAGTATATTCAGTCGTAATTAGAAGTTAATTCTAAGACAAAATTATTTTATATCTCCGATATTGTTTTTTTCTCGATTCAGAAAGCCAATGTGTCTGAAAATTACTTTTATATTAGCTGCTCGATTTGTCGAATATTCCATTCAAAGAAATTGCCACTGAGCAGGCTTTTTATGATCCGTTTTACTTTTCGCAGCTGTTTCGAAAAACAATGGACGTTTCGCCTTGGGAATATCATATAAAGAAGGGGTAGGGGCAGAAGTTTTCATTTTTCTTATGATTATGACTCTTAATTTTTATTCTGGAATTCTTAATTTTTACATACTCACATTCTTTTTTCATTTTCTTTTCTCCAAAAAAGATTTACGCACCTTTTGTATTTGGGACTAAAACAGTCTGTTTTTGAACAGAAAACCAATAGATTAACACTATTTCTGAGCAGGTTTGCATTTTAAAATCATGATTGATTAACAGGGAGGTAACAAAAGTGAAAACAATTTACCATTTAGGTAATTCTGGAGATTTTTACAGGGTCTTTATCAAGAAAGGGATCTATTAATGGGAAACCTGAATTTCAGAAGCTACAACTCAAAAATCCATATTTATGAACTACCTTTTAGTAAAAGTATATGAAAAATATTAGCTGTAGGTACACTTTAATAATTTGTATAATTCTGTTTTTGACTAATTGTAAAAAAGGTGAAGAACAAAAAAGTATAATCTTTACTGATATTAAACTTGAAGATATTAAGCCCGGAGAGCTGAAAAAAATTGATGATTACCCACTCTATTACATGGATTATAATCAGGATTACGGATTTGATAAGCATTTAAAATCAGGTATTAGTAAAAACACAATCCCGGTTGAAAATTTCTCCGGAGAAAAGAATAATTGGGCATGTTCTTGTTTTGCCGCAATGGGAGCAAAAGATAATATTCTCTTTGGCCGGAATTTTGATTTTTTCCACAGGGCTAGTTTACTGTTGCATACTTCACCTCCCAATGGCTTTTCGTCTTATTCTATGGTTGATCTTTTTTATTGTGGGTTTTCTGAAAACGTTAGTTATCAGGAGTTAATCAACAATCCTGGCAAATTAGCAAAAGCGCCTTATTTGCCTTTAGATGGTGTAAATGAAATGGGTGTCTCAATTGGCTTAATGGCAGTGCCAAGTGCTAAGCCTCCATACGATAAAGATAAAGCTACTTTTTACGATTTGGCGTTAATCCGACTTGTTTTAGATTACGCTGAAAATACTGACCATGCAATTACGCTGCTTCAGAATTACAATTATGAAGCAACCGATCCTCCGGTACATTTTCTCATTGCTGATAAACAAGGAAATGCTGCAATTATTGAATATGTAGATAATGACATGAAAATTACCAGAAATACAGAGCCATTTATGGTTTCAACAAATTTTATTGTATATAACTCCGGAGCTCCTTTAGATGTACCTTGTGACCGCTATAAAAAGGCGTATTTGAAATTGAGCCAGCATGATGGCGTTTTTTCTAAAAATGAATCGATAGCTTTATTGAAAAGTATATCGCAAGACATCACCATGTGGTCGTTAGTTTATAATTTGAATTCATTTAATTCTATATCTATTACCGTTGGGAGGAATTATACCAATGGCTATAATTTTGATAAATAAGAGAATTTGTATTAAGGAGTATCGAATTTAGGTAGGTGAAAAATAGGTTTCGATGAAAGGTTGGGTGATAAACCCGCTTGCAGGTTTTTTCAAAGTAAAAAAAATGGTGCGAAATCCAACCCGGTATTATATTAGACTTCGCTTCAAAATACATATATATGAGAATTACCTTAATTTTTGTATTCGTAGTTTTCCTTTTTACAATCGCCTGCAAAAAGGAAGATGCTGGTAATAATATAAAAGATAAAATAGTGGTTGGGTTTGAAACAGGCCTTCGGGTTACAAATTACGATACTGTTTTAGTTGGCGGTTATTATGCTAAAAAAGCATTTGATTTAGACGTTAACGGAGATAAAATTCCTGATTTTCAGTTTACAAGTGAGATTTGGGGTTCACAAGGTCTTGGTCAAATTCCACAATCCCGGATATTATGCTTAAACACTAACTGCCTCGTTAATGGATTTGACAGTAACGATACAACGTTCCTGAATTATAGAACTCAAACGATTAATGCAGAAGATAAGCCTAGAATTCATATTTATAATACTACCAGCTATTCTTGTATGAGGATAGGCATCTCCGATTCTATCGTAAAAATTACTCCGAACCAGTTTAAACTTCTTGTTAAAAGTAAGGGCGATTATTTAGAGAAATCCGAATCCTTTAAATCGGATACGGTTACGTTGAGTGACGAGTGGTATTCAAGCAGAGTTTTGTTTCCAATAGTAAATGGTGATACCGCAGTTTATAATTATACACAGTCGCATTATACCTGTAATTCTTTTCCTCAGGAAGTAATTCAGTATATTGGGATTAAAATTACAGCTCCTAAGAATAATGACAAGATTGGCTGGATAAAGCTAAGTATTAGCAATAATTACAAAATTTCAATTTTGGAAAGCGCGATACAAAAATAAATGCGCATAAACAATATTAAATTTCTAAATACTCTTAAACAATTCAATAATTAGGTTGTTTATAATAAGTAGGTTACGTAAGTTATTATCCGAAACCCAAAATTATGAAAAACTTAAAGCGTTTGCTATACCTGTTTTCCATCAGTTTCTTTTTAATCGCCCTGTTTGGAATTGATGAAACCTATTCCCAGTCGAAGGAGACCAGCAATACTGCCAAACTGGATAAGCAGGTTAAAGAATTTTTAAACAGCAGTCAATACCGATGGCGCGATATGAATGTGCCGGAATCGGACGGGCAGCTCTTGTATGATATTATTTTAAAGAACAACTACAAAAATGCGGTGGAGATAGGTACCTCTACAGGTCATTCGGGTATTTGGATTGCCTGGGCGCTGAGCAAAACGGGCGGTAAACTTTTAACCATCGAAATAGACGAACGGAGGCATAAAGAAGCACTGGCTAATTTTGAAAAAGCAGGGCTGTCAAAATATATTGACACACGGCTTGCCGACGCCCATAAACTTGTGCCTGCATTAAAAGGGCCTGTGGATTTTGTCTTTAGCGATGCCGATAAGAGCTGGTATATTAACTATTTTAAAGATATGAATCCCAAACTGCTGGTGGGAGGGTGTTTTGTTACGCATAATGTCGGCCAGCACAACAACTACGATTTTTATGAGTATGTTATCAAACTTCCGAATTACAAAACTACACTCGATACCAATGGTGCCGGTGTGGCAATAAGTTATAAAACGGCTGAATGAGCTTTTAAGTAAAAACCCTATGCTGACCGCCTTTATCAAAGCTTCGCGATCTTACTTACCAGCCTGTAATGAGCCTTCTGACAGAATATAAACTGTATTTTATTCCTCCAAAAACAAAAATCCCCCTGAATTACCAGGAGGATTAATCTCTAAATTTAACTAACTAACTATCTAACTATTACAACAAACTCTTCTTTCTCTCCGGGTTTAGTTTAGAGTTCTAAAGCCAGATGAGGGATTAAATGCTTTGGTTATTCTTTGATGCACTTGCGGCTAAAAGGTTTTAGCCGCAAAGCTCATCAAATGGTTATACTAAGGTTTAAATATGTTAAGTTGACGAAGTATTAAAATCCTTTTGCAAGGGCATAATACATTTCGTTCCAGCGTAATTCTTTTTTGAAATCGGTAATGCAGGTTTCTTTGCCAATATGAACATACTCAATCCCGGCCATTTCCGAAAAATCTTCGATGTATTCAGCATTTAATGCCTGACTGAAAGCGGTATGGTGAGCTCCACCAGCATAAATCCAGGCAGCAGCGCCAACTTTCAGGTCTGGTTGAGGTACCCATAACGCACGGGCTACAGGTAGTTTAGGCATATCCGCATCGGGAAGCACACAATCAACCGAATTTACAATCATTCGGAAACGGTTACCCATATCAATTAAACTTGCATTTATTGCAGGTCCGGTTGGAACATTGAATACCAAACGAGCCGGAGCATCTTTTCCACCAATTCCCAATGGATGTACTTCCAGTTTTGCTTTTCCTTCGCCAATAGTTGGACAAATTTCGAGCATATGGGCTCCCAAAACCTTCATTCCATTTGGATTCAGGTGGTAGGTGTAATCTTCCATAAACGAGCAGCCGCCTTTAAGTCCGGTTCCCATTACTTTCAAAGCTCTTACCATTGCGGCATGTTTCCAGTCGCCTTCAGCGCCAAATCCGTAACCGGAAGCCATCAACCGTTGCGATGCTAATCCGGGAAGTTGCGATAATCCATGGAGATCTTCGAAGGTGGTGGTAAACCCGCTAAATTCTCCGGCCTCTAAAAATTGGCGAATTCCAAGTTCAATACGGGCCTGGTAGCGCACATTCTGGTGAAACGTGGCTCCTGGTTTTCCAGCATCTGCTATCTGATAAAGCTCTGCATATTCTTTTACTAATTTATCAATGTCGGCATCAGCTACTTCGTTAATAACCTTTACGATATCGCCAACGCCATAACTGTTAACCGATAAGCCAAATTTAATCTGAGCTTCAACTTTATCGCCTTCGGTAACAGCTACTTCGCGCATGTTGTCGCCAAAGCGGGCAATTTTTGCTTTCTGAAAATCGTACCATCCGGCAGCAGCTCTGGTCCAGGTTCCAATACGTTCAATTACTTCTTCGTCTTTCCAGTATCCAACTACCACTTTGCGGGTTATGCGCATACGGGTCATTATAAAACCATGTTCCCGGTCGCCATGAGCTGCCTGGTTGAGGTTCATAAAATCCATATCGATTTCGCCCCATGGTAAATCGCGGTTATACTGTGTATGTAAGTGTAAAAGAGGTTTTTGAAGCGTCTTTAACCCGTTTATCCACATTTTCGATGGCGAAAAAGTATGGCACCAGGTAATTAATCCGATACAATTGCGGGCAGCATTTGCATCAATGCATAAGTTGGTGATTTCGTCGGGAGATTTCATTACCGGTTTAAAAACAATTTTTACCGGAATTTTGGAGTTGCTATCAAAAAATGTTGTTATTTCCTGAGAATGTTCGGCAACCTTTTTCAATGTTTCCGGGCCGTATAAATGTTGACTACCGGTGACAAACCAGACTTCGAGTGCTTTTAAGTTAATAGCCATTTTTTTAATATTTAATAGTTAATTGTAGTGTCAATGTTTTAGGTAACTGTCATATATTCAAAGCTTAGGTATAATTTAATAAGTGTTATAAATACGCTTATGAATAAATGTAAAACTAACACTTAAATTTAAAAAAACCATACACCGAATAAAAATTTTAACTATTATTTTAAGATAAGTTGAATTCGGTTCTCAATAGGATTGAGTAGTAGTAAGTAGTTAGTATAAAGTCGTAAGGAAGAATATAATAGAGCGGGGAAAGTGTTTATTAGTCCATTGACCATAGTTCACTGTCTACAGTTGATTGCAGCCTAAGATATTTAACGCACCGACCTGCAACTTGTAACTTGCAACCTGCAACGAAACTAACATAGTAACTCAACTCATAACCCGTAACTCGCAACCCGCAACCTTCTTCCTCTCTGCTATTCCTTCACAATTTTTAATTGCTGTTCTCCTGAGCTGGTTTTTATTTTAACAATGTAGATACCTTCTTTCAGGGAGCTCATATCCAGTTTATCCTTGTCGATATTTGTTTTCATTAATTTGCCATCGATGGAGTAAACTGAAATATTAAGATTTCCCAAAGGCAGCGAAGCTCCTTTTATATATAGGAAATTTTTCACAGGATTGGGGTAAACCAAAAGCTGATTTTCCCTTTCCTTAATACCAGTTGTATTGGTAATAGTTATATAACCGGTTTTTGTTATTGAATTATTTCCAAATTTGTTTGTCGACTTCAATGTTACCGAGTAAGTTCCCGGTGTATTATAGGTGACTGTTGGGTTTTGGGCAGTTGATGAGCCAGGTGTTCCCGATTCAAAGGTCCATGCCCATGAATTTGGATCGTTTAGCGAAAGGTCTGTAAAATTAACAGTTAAAGGCGCTTTGCCCGATTTATAGCTCACCGAAAAGTTTGCCAAAGGGGCAAAACCCAAAGTTCTGGCTCCGGTAGCATAATAAACTGGCCATTTGCCATCTTTAATTAAATCGGAAGGAGTGCCCGACACAGAAATTTTATCGGGGTTCAAATTCGCTACCGAAATAACTTCCTCGTCAGATGTATTTATAGAGCTATAAGCAATTTTATCATCCAGTTTTGAAAAGGATGGGTAGCCAAATATATTGTTTGAAGCAATGCCTCCCAAGTCGCCTGTTTCGACATTCATTCCCAGAATAGCATATTCGTCTGAACCTTCATAGTAGTAATCAAATGCGATTACATTGGGGGAGTTTTTAGAAAACACCGGATTCCCAATACTTACACTGTCGGGTAAGGAGCCAAACAATTTCATTACTTCTCCATCGGCAAATTTGTTCAACGCATTGTCCCAAACATGAATCAGGCCAATATCCCAATAATTAATGCTATCGCCGGTAGCAGAGCGTAAACTGTTAAAAGAGTCGTAAATTAGATATTCCCCAGTATGGTCAAACTCGATAGCATCTGCATAATTCACACCGCCACTCTTTTGATTTTCCTGAGTGGTGGGGTTATAAAGTTGAAATTTCGCCCATTTTGCCGAGTTGTAATCATAAACAAAGATAGAAGTGTCAATATATATGGAGATTGCTGCTAATCTTTTTCCATCTTTTGAAACTGCTACATTATCCCAAATGGCTTCATCCGAAATAATGCTTTCTGTTTTCTTAGTCGGATCCAAACTTATGCTGTAAATTTTATCGTCGTTCGAAACAAAATCGGCGTAACTTCCATCATCCACTACACTGACTTTTCCTTTCATAACTTTGGTTGTAAAGGGGGTAAAATTAGTTGCCGTAACCGACGATCGATAAAGTGTATTCGCATCGGCTACATCGGTATTATAACACAGCAGATAGTCCTGCCCAGGGTTTACAGGATAGTTTTGGGAACTGGCAGGTTTTTGTTCATCATAAACACCAACGGTGTCGAAAGCGGTTTTGGCCTTTTCTACTTCGGACGATGTATCTCCATATAAATCTTTAGTTGCCTGAATAACGGCTACTCGTAAATCGATGAACTGCGAAAACCGGGTTAAATATTTTGTTAGCGCCCTATAAAAAACCTGCTCGGCTTTTTCTTTGGTAACAGCTGTGGCAAACAGGTAATATACATAGTTACAAATTCCGCTGTTGGTATGCACTCCGCCGTTATCTCCGGTTCCATTATAAATCTCCTTCATGTGCATGGGTTGCCAGCCGTTATCACTTAAAGAAGCACCTCCGTTATGAGGATTCGACATATCCCTCAATCGACCGGATGGGATATAAGCCGTTTTAGTAACATCTTCTCCAATAAACCAATCGTTTCGGTCGACCATAGATCCAAAAATATCTGCAAATCCCTCGTTTATCGCGCCCGATTGTCCTTCGTATTCCAAATTAGCCGAATTACCGATAACACCATGCCCCAACTCGTGCGCTGCTACATCCAACGCACCGGCGAGAGGTTTGAAGGCTGGTCCGCCATTGCCATAAAATGCAGCCTTACCATTCCAAAAGGCGTTCTCCATGCTCGATCCATCGTCTTCGGCCACGTTAATAAATGAAATGATGCTTCCGCCTTGTCCATTAATCGAATTTCGGTTAAAGGTATTTTTGAAATATAAATAAGCTTGTGTTGCATTGTATTGCGAGGAAACAGCTGTTGGGTTAGCCCATGTGTTATTATTGGAAGTTATTTCACTATATGTTAAGTCTGAGGTAGAAGTATTTTTAGCATCGAGGGTTAAAATTACTCCTTCTTGTTTGGTGGCATTATACATGGTCTCGGCAATATTCATTAAATAGTACTTGCCGCTTTCGAGATAAGTATTAATAGACCGCTGTACACCGTTTAAGTCAGTTGCATTGGCCGTTACCGGGCCGTCGTAATTGGTATTGTTGTATTTTCTAATGATCGAACCATTGGTTGCATGGATAAAATAAATCCACTCCTCTAAAATGTTTGGACGGATAGAAATATGGTAGGCCAGGCTATATTTGGTAAAGCTTAGCCGGTCTTCGACAATTACAGTGTCAATAGCAGGTTCGGTGTAATCTAAAAATGCTTTTTCCTGATTGGTTAAATTTGTAACCGTAGTCTGTTTTCTTAAATCGGCAAGGGCAACGTTTAATGCATTTTCTCCAGAGAATTTTGGGATTATATTAATATCCCGGTTAATGATGCAATATTTACCGTTTAATATTTCTTTCTGATTTGAAAAGTGAAGATAAAAGTCGGAATTATACACCTTAATACCTTTGTATTTTTGAGACATGCGGATGTGCCGTTGTCCAATTTCATCGTCCTCGCTGTTACTGATGAAAAAGCTTTCGGATGGATTTGCTATTTTCATTTCAGCTTTTACACTTTCCAAAAACTCAAGGCTTTGCTGCTGTGGAGTTCGTATTTCGGAAGATTTTAAGCGTGAGGAAATCGCACGTTCAATAAATATTGGAGTGATGCTGTCGTTGCCAAATATAATTTTTGTGTCATTCCTTTTTAGGAGTTGACGGTTTAACGCTGTTGTGCCTATTTTTTGGTATATAGCAGGCGTATTGACAACTTTTGCAGCTTTTAAATTACTTTGTCCGTTAATTTTAATGGGCGTAAAGCTGGCAGAATAATTGGCTGGTTTTTTGCTTTTTGCCTTACCTGATTTGTTCTGGGTTTGCGCATTTATAGAAGATGCAATACAAAAAACAAGTAGAATTATCAGAGAACGTTTCATAAGGATGTTATTTTTTAATTGCAGATAGTAGGAAATTATGCAGTTTCCTAGCTTCATCAGGTAACTGAGAATTTTCGTGCCACATTATTTTATTGGTAAATTTCTCCGATTTTATTTCGATATAATGAGTGAGGTTGGAGATGTGGTTGATTTTTAGATTTTCGAAATTACTTTTCGCGATGAGCGTATAAAGCGAATCGATTTTTGGTATTTCGATTTTTTTCAAAAGAAAAGCATCTGATGTTGCATTATTCTTCTTAAAAACATCGCCATTATTTTTTACACTAAAAATCGGGTTGATATTTGAAAAACCTCCGGTATTGCCAAAAAATATTTCGAAAGAATATGATTCAATTGCTCTCGACTTTTTGGAAGAGGAACAATTAATCATTACAAGGGATATTAAAACCAATACTGGAAATTTCATCTTTGGGTTCGGCGAATTTTTAAACATTCCGATATGTTTTTGAAGTATTAAAGTAGTAATAAAGCGTCAGAAATAATCAGCAACTCATTAAGTAATACCTATACTATTTAATCCCTAAACATTATTCAGATGGTTTTGTTCATGGAAATCATAATTTACCAATAATTATTGGAATTGAATTTTGATATTTTAGGTTTAGATAGTAGCTGAGCCAAATAAATTGAATAATTTTATTCTTTTAAGAAACTTAACCTCTAATTCTATGAAAGCACGTTTTTTTAATTGTGCGATATTTGTTTCACTATTCTTTACTCAAAGTATAGTATCTGCCCAAACAAATGTTCGCTCCACCCAAAATTTTGGCACAAACTGGAAATTTTTTCTTGGGAATACAGATAATGCCCAGGCGATAAGTTTTGATGACAGTAAATGGCGAACTCTTAATTTGCCGCACGACTGGAGCATCGAAGGGGAGTTTAGTGAAAAGAATCCTGCATCACCTGGCGGTGGCGCTCTACCTGGCGGTATTGGCTGGTATCGTAAATCGTTTACGATTCAGGAAGTTCAAAAAGGGAAACTTATGTTTGTCGATTTTGATGGGGTATACAATAACAGCGAGGTGTGGATCAATGGACAATTTCTTGGGAAACGTCCTTATGGTTATAGTTCTTTTCGTTACGAACTTACCCCTTATCTGAATTATGGAAATAAACCCAATGTAATGGTGGTAAAAGTAGATAACTCCCAGCAGCCTAATTCGCGCTGGTACTCGGGTTCGGGTATTTATCGGAATGTTTGGCTGATCTCTACCGATAAAGTTTTTGTAGATCATTGGGGAACCTATGTTACTACTCCTTCCGTAACCGATCAACTGGCTAAAATTTCTCTTAAAACGAAGGTCCGGAATGCGTTACCAGGTAATCAGTCGGCAACTCTAACTACAAGTATTTATGATGCTTCGGGAAAAGTAGTCTCCAAATCCGAAAGCAAAGCTGAATTGTCGGGAGCCAACTCAATTGAAATAGCCCAGGAGTTTACCGTAAATAATCCTGCATTATGGTCGGTCAACAGTCCTTATTTATACAAAGCAGTATCTCAGGTAAAAGTAAACGGAAAAGTCTTGGACGAGTACGAAACCTCTTTTGGTATCCGCTATTTTGAATTCGATGCTGACAAAGGTTTTTTATTAAACGGAAAGCCCCTGAAGATACTGGGAGTATGCAACCACCACGATTTAGGTTGTTTGGGTACTGCCATAAATACCCGTGCCCTGGAGAGACAATTGGAAATTTTGAAGGATATGGGTTGTAACGGAATCCGTACTTCGCACAATCCTCCTGCTCCCGAATTGCTCGATTTGTGCGATAAAATGGGTTTTATTGTTATGGACGAAGCGTTTGATATGTGGAAAATGCAAAAGAATAAATTTGACTATCACCTTGCCTGGGACGAATGGCACAAACGCGATCTCGAAGACCTGATTCTGCGCGACCGAAACCATCCTAGCGTTTTTATCTGGAGTATCGGCAACGAAATCCATGAACAGGGAAGCGCTGAAGGGGCTACCATCGCTACCGAATTAGCAAGGATCGTAAAAAGCCTGGATCCAACCCGTCCCATTACTTCTGCATGCAATAATCCCGGACCGGGTAATTTCATTATCCAATCGGGTGCTGTCGACGTAATTGGTTATAACTACCATGAGCAAAGTTATGCTAATTTCCATAAGGATTATCCCGGTAAAAAATTTATAGCCAGCGAAACTACCTCTGCATTAGCTACCCGTGGAAAATATGATCTGCCTGCCGATACAATTCGTATTTGGCCAACCCGTTGGGATAAGCCCTTTACTTCGGGAAATGCCGATTTTACTTGTTCTGCTTACGATAATTGCCGGGTGCCCTGGGGATCGACCCACGAAGCAACCTGGAAGGTAATTAAAAAGCACGATTTTCTATCGGGAATGTTTGTATGGACGGGTTTCGATTATCTGGGTGAACCAACTCCTTATCCCTGGCCTGCCCGTAGTTCCTATTTCGGAATTGTCGACCTGGCTGGTTTTCCAAAGGATGCTTTTTATATGTACCAAAGCGAATGGACCACCAAGCCGGTTTTACATGTTTTCCCGCACTGGAACTGGAAAGCCGGACAAATTGTCGATATTTGGGCCTATAGTAATGCAGAGGAAGTGGAACTCTTTTTAAATGGCAAATCGCTTGGAACTAAAAAGAAAATTGGCGACGATCTTCACCTGTCGTGGAAAGTTCCATTTGAAGCCGGAACGCTGAAAGCTATTTCTCGGACTGGAGGAAAAGAGGTTCTTTCACAGGAAATTAAAACTGCCGGAAAACCGGCCAGAATTATTCTGGAACCAGATCGCAAAAACATAAATGCAGATGGCCGGGATCTTTCTTTTGTAAAAGTATCTATTGTCGACAAAGATGGTATTCTTGTTCCCGATGCGGAGAATCGCGTTCAATTCCAGATTGAAGGAGCAGGAGCTTTGGTAGGAGTGGACAATGGCGATCCAATTAGTCATGAATCGTTTAAAGCAAACAACCGTAAAGCAATGAGCGGCCTGTGCCTGGCTATTATCCAATCGACCGAAAATGGAGGTAAAATAATTGTGACAGCTACTTCGGAAGGTTTAGAGAAAACTACCGCTACTATTGAAACAAAAAAATAGACAGTAAGGCTATATAAAAAGTGAAATTAGGCTTTGACTCTTTATTTAGCCCGGAATGCAGCCAAGTTATTGCACCATAAAAAGCTGGTTAAGGCTTTTATGTCAATTCGATCTTTTTTAGTATCATAAATTGCAGGGCATAGTTCAACCGGATATTTTTCCTTGAACTATGCCCTTTTGCTTTTCCTTAAATTTCATATCTTTCCTTTTATTTAATCACCGTATAATTTTTATTGTATGAATTCTGAAAAACAAAATTCTGCCCAAAAGATTTGTACCCAGGGGTGGATATTTATAGCAGGTTTACTCCTGGCATTGCCATTTTCGTTAAGCGCACAGCAGGTGTCGGCGGATATACGATTGAACCAGATTGGTTTTTATCCAACCAGTGAAAAAATTGCTGTACTTGCCAAAGATGTGAGTGGTAAATTTCATGTCGCTTCAACCGATTTGGCTGAAACTTTATTTACTGGGGAATTGAGTGCTTCCGTAAAATCTGCTTACTCGGATCATACTACCAGAATTGCTGATTTTACCAGTTTTCAAAAGCCAGGTACCTATGTATTGTATGTTCCCGAAGTTGGGTTTTCATATCAATTTGAAATAAAACCAAAGGTGCATCACAAATTGGCTGTTGCCAGTTTAAAGTCGTATTATTACCAGCGGTTATCCATGCCATTAACAGCGCAGTATGCGGGCAAATGGAGTCGCCCTGCCGGACACCCCGACGATAAAGTATTGGTGCACGCATCGGCAGCAACTGCTCAACGTCCCGAAGGGACTGTTATATCTTCGTCAAAAGGTTGGTACGATGCCGGCGATTATAATAAATACATTGTTAATTCCGGGATTACAGTAGGTACATTGCTTTCCTTGTATGAAGATTTTCCGGACTATAGCAAACAAATTGATGTTAACATTCCCGAAAGTAACAATACCATTCCCGATTTATTAGATGAAGTTCTTTGGAACTTACGATGGATGCTGACGATGCAGGATCCAAGCGATGGTGGTGTTTATCACAAACTTACCAACGCCAGTTTCGATGGGTTTATTCTTCCTGCTGATGCAAAAGCTCCCCGATATGTTGTTCAGAAAAGTACCACTGCTGCTCTTGATTTTGCTGCAGTAACTGCACAAGCTGCCCGTATCTTTAAGAAATTCACAAAAGAAATCCCTGGCTTAGCCGACTCATGCCTTGCTGCATCAGAGAAAGCCTGGGGCTGGGCAGTGAAGAATCCTGCCGTCATGTATAACCAGCGGGTGATGAATACCAACTTCGATCCCGATATTTCAACCGGCGAATATGGCGATAGGAGCGTAGCCGATGAATTTATTTGGGCCGCCTCCGAACTTTACGTTACTACTAAAAAGGAAAGTTATTATAAAGCAGTTAATCTCTTTCCCGACAGCAAAATGGAAGTTCCGTCGTGGGGAGATGTTCGCTTGCTGGGATACTATTCACTGCTTCGTTTTGAGAAGGAATTGACTCCGGTTGCATCGAATGATTTGGCTGGGTTAAAGAAAAATATGCTTGCCCTGGCCGATAGTATTTTAGACGGATATAAAAACAATGCTTACATGACCCCGATGTGTAACACCTCCAAAAACTTTATTTGGGGAAGTAATGCGGTAGCAGCAAATCAGGCAATTGCTCTAATTCAGGCTTATAAACTTAGCAAGGATAAAAAATATTTGGCAGGAGCTATTCATTATCTCGATTACCTGATGGGGAGAAATGCCACAGGATTTTCGTATGTAACGGGTTGTGGCGATAAAACTCCAATGTTCCCGCACCATCGCCCTTCCGGGGCCGACGAAATAAGTGAGCCCATTCCGGGTTTATTGGTAGGCGGGCCTAATCTTGGCAGACAAGATGGTTGCAAATACCCATCGCTGATTCCCGATGAAGCGTATGTAGACGTTACCGAATCGTTTGCTTCGAACGAGGTAGCCATCAACTGGAATTCTCCTTTGATTTATTTGGTTTGGGCGTTGGAGGCATTACAAAACTAATTTTCGTTTAATAGGGAGATACGAATTATAAAGTTCACCTTCTTAATAACTACGGTATGAATGAAATTTCAAGACGCAAAGCCATAAAATTATCAGGAATGTCTGCTGGTGCTGCAATGGTGGGCTTATCAATCTCACCACTAGCGGATAATAAAAGTGAAATCGCTGAAAAGAAACTAAAAATTGTTGTTGTTGGAGCTCACCCCGATGATCCGGAAACGATTTGCGGTGGCACCATGGCAATCTTCGCAGCTGCCGGTCACGAAGTAATTTCAGCTTATTTTACAAGAGGTGAAGCAGGAATTGAAGGCAAGTCGCACGCAGAAGCTGCAAAAATAAGGAAAGAAGAAGCCCAAAAAGCATGTGCAATTTTAAAAGCAAGAGCCGTGTTTTTAAGGCAAGTTGATGGTAGTTGCGAGATAACCCCAAATCGGTATTCCGAAGTTTATGATTTTTTAAAAACCGAAAATCCCGATATAGTTTTTACTCATTGGCCAATAGATACACACCGGGACCATCGGATTTGTTCTGATTTAGTGTTAGATGCGTGGTTTCGCTTGGGTAGGGATTTTGAACTCTTTTACTGTGAGGCAATGACAGGCACTCAATCGCAGAATTTTAATCCAACGGATTATGTCGATATTAGCAGTGTAATAAAGCAAAAGCACGAAGTTTGTTTTATTCATAAAAGTCAGATCATCGAAGAAGAATACCCACAATATCATGGTCGCATGGAGACCTTTCGGGGAATGGAACACAAATGCGATTTTGCCGAGGCATTTGTAAGGTTAAATCAAAACCGGAGGGAGCTAATTAGTTAGGGGACTGCAGAAATACTAAATTGATTAGATAGCCTTGAGTAAACAAATTAGAATTTAATCCGTGTACTCAAGGCTATATTTTAAAAGTGTTACGATGGTTTTTTTGAGTAATTTGTTATCCAGGGTGATTATTTAAAATACGAAACCAGTTTTTTTAACGATTCGGCCTGTTCATAAAGTTCGTCAGCTCGGGAAGACAGTTGTTCTGCTGATGCTGCATTTTGCTGCACCACATCGCTTAATTGCTCTAAAGCATCACTTACCTGACTGGATCCGGTAGCCTGTTCTTTTCCTGATGCGGCAATTTCCTGCACAAGCTTAGCCGTTTGATTTATTTCGGGGACCATCTTTTCGAGCTTTAGACGTGCTTCATCAATAAACTTTACTCCATTTTTTGAGACTTCGTCAATTTCGACAGCTGCTACTTTACTGTGTTCAGCCAATTTCCTAACTTCAGAGGCTACCACAGCAAACCCCTTGCCGTGCTCCCCGGCACGGGCAGCTTCCACGGCGGCATTAAGCGCCAGAATGTTTGTTTGGAAAGAGATATCGGTAATAATTGTAATCTTATCGGCAATATTTTGCATCGATTTCACAGCGTTTGCCATGGCCAAATGCGTTTCGTTGATTCCGTTCTTTGTTGAAGTGGATATTTGTTCGGTTTGCAATGCATTATTTGTGCTTTGTTCAATGCCCGATGATATTTCTTCCATGGTAGCCGATACTTCTTCTGTCGAAGATGCCTGTTGGTTTGCCCCTGCTGATAGGCTCGCAGAAGAACTTGAAAACTCTTTGCTTATTTTTAATAATAAATTTGAACTGGCCGAAATTTCCCGAAGAATATCTTTCAACTTTTGCATCATCTCATTGAGAGCTTGGTTTAATTGAGATATTTCGTCATTGTAAGGGTCATTTATATCAATGGATAAATTTCCGCCGGCAACTTTATTGGCGGCACTTATGGCATCTTTTAAAGGGACTACAATGCTCTTGTAAGTAGCCCGGATAATGGGGGCTAAAACCAGAAACAATATCAGAAGTATGGTTATTAATACGCTCGTAGCAGTTTTTAACACTTGCGATTTAATTTCTTTTTCGAGCGATACTTTTGCTTCCTGAATGTTATCGATGTAGATACCGGTTCCAATCCACATATCCGTGCCGGGTATCATTTCAGAATACCCAAGTTTGGGCTGATCTCCTTTGCCAGGTTTCGGAAAAACATATTCAATAAATCCACCCCCTTTATGCGCATTTTTATTCAATTCCTGAACAAAAAATACTCCGTTAACATCTTTCCGATCGGCTAAATCTTTACCTACCGATGCCTTTTGAATAGGCAGGGCAATATTTACAGTACCCTGATAAACAAAAAAATACCCCGAGCTGTCGTCTTCAAATCGTATGCGATCTACAGCTTCCCTAATAATTATTGCCTGGGAATCGGGCGATTGGCTTTTGATCAATTCCCCAAGGGAAAGGCTCATGGAATGGACTGCCACTTGTAGTTTCGACTTTTGGAGTTCGAACATTTTATTTCCAATGGTAGTTGTGGTATTGTCTTTCGTTTTGCTAAAACCATTTAGAAATAGCATTGTCGTAACAAGAAGAAATACTAAAAATACTCCTACTAGCAAATATAATCTTTGGGTAATTTTTAATTTGCGAATCATGATAATTGTTTGAAGGTTGTTTTATTAAAATTACAAAACATATTGTGTTTTAGCAAATGGATATCAGTGATTTGTTGTACCTTTTAGTATGATAAATTAATCGAAACATAAAAGTATTGTTGGTGTTGATAGTGAACAAATCATTCCGACCATTGTTCTATAAGGCATAGTATCATTGATTTTTTATAAAACTAAATAGATCTCAAAATGGCAAAAATTACTTTAAAAGGAAATGCAATTAATACGTTAGGGAGCTTACCTTCCGTGGGAACGGTAGCGCCCGACTTTAAACTTACCAAGACAGACTTGTCCGATGTTTCGTTAGCAGATTATAAAGGGAAAAAGCTAGTATTAAATATTTTCCCAAGTCTGGATACCAGTGTTTGTGCTACTTCGGTTCGGAAATTCAATGCAGAGGCCGAAAAGCTTAACAATACGGTTGTGCTGTGTATTTCGCGCGATCTCCCATTTGCGCATAGCCGGTTTTGCGCAGCCGAAGGATTATCGAATGTGGTCTCTTTATCGGAATTGCGCGACGATAACTTCAGTAAAGCATATGGGGTTCGTATTGTAGATGGACCTCTAGCCGGTGTTCATAGCAGGGCATTGCTCGTGCTGGACGAAAACGCAAAAGTTTTGTTTTCGGAGCAGGTACCCGAAATAGTTCAGGAGCCTGATTATGCCGGGGCAATCAAAGTTCTTTCGTAAATTATTTTCATCGAAGGCTTCTAATTATTCATATTGTCACTTTAATGCAAGGCAGCTCTATCGTAAAAGATAGGCTGCTTTTTTTGCTTGAAATCGTTGCTTTTTCTAACTTCTGACTTCCATCTTCCAACTTCCGTCTTCCGACGAAATTGTATTCCTGAAACTTTTCGTTGTTTTATTTTAGTACAGTCTTTTATTTTAAATTGCAAGCTGATTTTATTCAAAAAACAATGAAAAGAATATTTATAAGCCTTCTATGCATTTTTGTTTTTGGGACAACTTATACTCAAAATTCCGGAATTGAAATCTTACGCGACATTAATTTAGATCGCAACCAATCGCTCGACCCGTTTATGCGATCTCTAAGTCAAACTACCGCAGTAATATGTGTCGCGGTTCCTGTTTCACTTATTACCTATTCGTTTATTAAAAAAGACAGTGCAAACAAGTTTAAGGCTGTAACTATTGGAGCATCTGTATTTTCGGCAGCGGCATCAGGCTACATTCTAAAGCATATAGTAAACCGTACACGGCCTTTTGTTACATATCCCGATCTCGATAAGGCCATTTCTGCTCACAGCCCTTCGTTTCCCTCCGGGCATACCAGTAATTCTTTTTCACTGGCCACTTCGCTGAGTCTTTCATATCCTAAGTGGTATATTATTGCTCCGTCCTATCTTTGGGCGTCTTCAGTGGCTTATTCCAGAATGCATTTAGGGGTTCATTACCCGGGCGATGTTTTGGCCGGGGCTTTTATAGGAGCTGGATCAGCATTTATTTGCTATAAACTCAATAAATTGCTTGCCAAAAAGTATTATTGAACTCGGTAATAAGATTCAAATGTCTCCCCTGGGCTAGTTCAGGAATTATGTTTATATTGGCTTCACTAATTGCATCGCTATTGCCCTATGCACGATCAGGCTAAAGATAGTTTCCATCGTAAATTGAATTTATTCGATTCATCGGCCATGGTAATAGGCTCGATGATTGGATCCGGGATATTTATTGTAAGTGCCGAGATGGCGCGTGGTGTTGGTGCTCCGGGTTGGCTCCTCGCAGCTTGGGCTATTACCGGTTTGATGACCGTTTTAGCCGCAATGAGTTTTGGAGAAATGGCTTCTGTTTTTCCGCATGCCGGCGGACTTTATGTATACCTGCGCGAAGCTTACGGCCCTTTGTTTGGCTTTTTATACGGCTGGACGCATCTATTGGTAATTCAAGGAGGAACCATTGCTGCTGTTGCTATGGCATTTTCGAAATACCTTGGGGTAATATTCCCTTCGGTTTCTTCCTATAATCTTTTTTTACATGTAGGTTCTGTCGAAATCGATTTTGTGGAACTCATTGCAATTTTCTCCATTATTTTAATTACCTGGATAAATAGTAAGGGGATTGAAGAAGGTAAAATTGTTCAGAATGTTTTTACCGTTCTGAAAATTGCAATTTTACTATTTATAATATTGGTGGGTTTATGGTTTGCCGCAGGCACTGACTCTGCAAATTTCGACAGCAATGCGTTTAAGCGCAGTACCGATGGTACCATGGATATTCCGGGTGCTGTTACCATTCCACTTTTTGCAGCAGTTGCTATATCGATGGTGGGATCATTGTTTTCGTCGGATGCATGGTATAATATTACTTTTGCCTCTGGGGAAGTAATGAACCCGCGAAAAACAATTCCCCGAAGTATGATAATCGGAACCATTGTGGTTGCTGTGCTTTACTTTTTGGTGAATTTCACATACCTCAAAATATTACCCTTACGAGGCAGCCCCGAGGATTTATCAGTGCTGGGGCGCGGTATTCAATTTGCCGAGGAAGATCGGGTGGCCACAGCCGCTATGTTTCAGGTCTTGGGCAAGTCGGCCGAAATGCTGATAGCTATAGTGTTGGTTATTTCAACATTTGGTTGCAATAATGGGTTAATATTATCGGGTGCACGCGTTTATTACGCCATGGCAAAAGATAACTTGTTTTTTAAGCCAGCCAGTTTTCTGAATAAGAAAGGGGTTCCGGGGATTGGTCTTACCATTCAGGCAGTTTGGTGCAGCTTGCTTTGTTTGTCGGGGACATATAGTCAGTTACTCTTATATGTTGTGTTTGCTGTATTGCTTTTTAATATTCTATTGATTGCCGCATTATTTGTTTTCAGGTATAAACTCCCGGATGCGGAACGCCCCTACAAAGCAGTTGGTTATCCTGTGGTTCCCATATTATACATTGCTTTATGTGCTTTTATTATGGGAGTGTTGCTTATTTATAAACCTGAATACACCTGGAGGGGGTTAATTGTAGCACTCGCAGGTATCCCCGTTTATTATATCTGGATGTGGCGGAGAAAGCAGCGAAAATTACAGTAAGGTTTTGCATTTTTCTGTACAAAGTCATTCTTTAAATTCAAGAGCGATATTAATTTCGTGATAAACTCTATAAACTACTACCAAATGACACAAATAATAAATCGTCGCAGTTTCGTGAAATCATCAGGCCTTGCAGGTTTGGGACTGGCTATTGCCCCTAAAATTTATTTCGATAACGGAAAAGGTAAAGATAAAGTTCGGATTGGATTTATTGGGGTTGGACTTCGTGGAAGTAATCACCTGCACAATATTTTATCTCGGACCGATGTTGAAGTGCCGGCAATATGCGACATAGATAAGGAAAGGATTGGTATAGCCCAGGATATGATTATCAAATCGGGCAGGGCGAAAGCTGTTGAATACAGTGACAACGAACGGGCATTCGAAAAGCTTCTTCAACGCACCGATATTGAAGGCGTGGTAATTTCAACCCCCTGGTTGTGGCATACCCCCATGGCTGTTGCTGCCATGAAAGCCGGAAAATATGCCGGATTGGAAGTTTCGGCTGCACTTACACTCGAAGAATGTTGGGATCTGGTAAATACCTATGAGGAAACCCGCGTTCCGGTTATGATTCTCGAAAATGTATGCTATCGTCGCGATATTATGGCGGTTTTAAATATGGTGCGGCAAGGAGTGTTTGGTGAACTTATGTATAGTCATTGCGGTTACCAGCACGATCTCCGTCAGGTGAAATTTGAACCGGGGGTGGAGTTTGGCGAAAAAGGAATTCACGAAAGCCGCTGGCGGACATTGCACTCGGTAAAACAAAATGGAGATATTTATCCAACTCATGGCTTAGGGCCAATTGGCACCATGATGGATATAAACCGCGGCAACCGTATGATGAGTCTCACCTCACATGCCACCAAATCCAAAGGTTTGCATAATTATATTGTAGAAAAAGGTGGTGATACCCATCCAAATGCTGCCGTGGAGTTTAAATTGGGCGATATTGTAACTACCGTTATCGAAACCGCTAATGGTGAAAATATTACTATTATTCACGACACCAATTTGCCACGCCCATATTCCCTTGGTTTTAGGGTGCAAGGAACAAAAGGTTTGTGGATGAACGATGGCAATACCATTTATGTGGAAGGGAAAAGCAAACCCCATACCTGGGACAAAGCCGATGAATGGTTAAAACAATACGATCATCCGCTTTGGAAAAAATATGAACAGGAAGCTGAAGGGGCAGGACACGGTGGAATGGACTTTTTTGTAGACCGTGCATTTGTAGAAATCGTAAAACGTAAAGCTGAAGCACCATTGGATGCATACGATGCCGCAGCCTGGAGCTCCATAACCCCTTTGTCGGAAATGTCGATTGCCCGTGGCGGAGAACCTCAAATGATTCCTGATTTCACCCGGGGGAAATGGATTAATCGTAAGCCATTATTTGCTTTAGGAGACGATTATTGATAAAACGGTTGTTGAGGTTCCAATACCCTATTTCATTCAAACAAAAAACCCGATGTTAGTGCAACATCGGGTTTTTTGTTAAGAATGTGATTGGGGTTTATACCAATATTTTGGTAGTAAGGTTATTGATACTTGTTTCCAATGCCTCAAAAGGTTTTCCATTGCCCTGATTATCATCTTCAACAAACAGATATTTCATCCCGGCTATCTCTTTTGATGCTAAAATGGTTTTAAAATCGATAACTCCTGCTCCAACAGAACATACATCGTCTTTAATTACATCGAAAAATGGAGCTTGCTTGGTGCTCATATCTTTCATGTGGAAAAGCTGGAATCTTCCAGGATATTTTTTAAACATCTCCACCGGATTTTGCCCTGCTTTACTTACCCAAAAAAGATCGATCTCCATAGTAACAAGGGCGGGATCCAGTCCTTTCATAAAAATATCGTAATAAGGAACAATGCCATCTATTGGTTTAAATTCAAAATTATGGTTGTGGTATCCAAACTGAATGCCAACGCCCTTCATAATCTTTCCAACTTCGTTCCAGTCGCCCACCATTTTTTTGTATTTTTCCAAGGTGCGGTCAACATCGTTTACCCAAGGCTGTACGCAATATTTTACACCCACTTCAGCATGGTCATCGGCCATTTTCTTGGCATTGTCAACGGTGATTCCGGCAGCTTCTACCTGAGTATGGCTACTAAGAATGGTCATACCCAAGTCTGCTACAATCTTCTTCAACTCTTTTGGCGAAAAGCCATAAAACTTGCCATTCCCATAACTTGCAAGTTCAAGGTTTTTGTAGCCCAGGTCCGATACTTTTTTAAGAGTGCCAAGTGGATCGGCAGCCATAGCATCGCGAATGGTATATAACTGTAAACCAACTCCAAAATTTTTCCTGTCGCTAACCGCAGGTTTAAGGGTAAAGGAACCTAGAGCAGTTATCCCAACAGCTCCTGCGGCCGAAATTTTCAAAAAATCTCTTCTACTGTGCGATGTATTCATACTATCTGTTTTTTAAAGTTATAGTGAATAATGATTTTTTCAAGAACCTAAAAATAATATAATCCATTTATTAATTAGCATTACTCCCTGTAAGAAAATAATTTGTGCTCAAAATGTCTTCGGTATTGGCTTATGTAAGTTTAGCTAATGTATAAATGCAAATACAATAATAGTAATAATATAGCATTTTTTAGTTGGATTATTGGCTTGTTTTTATAATTGATTTCGGATCTATAAGTTGAGGATCATTCGTTTTTGTATCTTATTTGTATCCTTTAAATGCAAAAAGCCCCGATTTCTCGAAGCTTTTTGTACCCGGGGCGGGAATTGAACCCGCACGACCATCACTGGCCACAGGATTTTAAGTCCTGCGTGTCTACCAATTCCACCACCCGGGCGGAATGTAACCGAAGTTACATGGTTTTTGATAAAAAAAGGGCTACTAAAAGAAAGCGCCCTTATTTTTTTGAGCGGAAGACGGGACTCGGACCCGCGACCCCGACCTTGGCAAGGTCGTGCTCTACCAACTGAGCTACTTCCGCATTACTTTTGGTTTTGCTCTACCTCCACGATAGTTATCGGGATGAGCTACTTCCGCATTACTTTTGGTTTTGCTCTACCTCCACGATAGCTATCGGGATGAGCTACTTCCGCATTATTTTGGTTTTGCTCTACCTCCACGATAGCTATCGGGATGAGCTACTTCCGCATTATTTTTGGTTTTGCTCTACTTCCACGATAGCTATCGGGATGAGCTACTTCCGCATTTTTACTGCCCACCCCCGATCTCAAACGCTTTCGCAATGCTCAATCGTAACTGCCAGTAAATTTTTGGTGGTGCAAATATATCTAAAAAATTATTTCGTCAAACACCTCAGCAAATATTTTTTGTTTTTTTTTGTTTTTTTAATGTCGTTCCAGGCGTATCCTCCTTTATTTGAGCGCCATAAATCGGTAAAATATAAAAGCCCCCACTTACATAGTATTGATCCTATTTAAGTGGGGGCTTGAAGATATATAGATTGCTTTGAAGCCTTTATATTTCCATAATCCTAAAATTAAGACACTTCAGCGTAATCACGGATATATCTTTCATGAACCGCTTCTTTGTAATTCAATGAATACTTTAGCACTGCAATCGAAAAATAGTCTATTTTCCCATCGGTCGATTTCATGCTTCCTATCACATTGTATCCTTTAGGAGTAACGTGTTGCTTCATTTTTCGAAACATATTTCCCGATGCTACTGAATAGGTCGTGAATAATACGGTTCTTTTTCCCTCAACATCTGGCATCTTATGAGAAAAGTCGATCCATTTCTCATCAGGTTTCTGACCAAAAATAAACCTTCCTTTGGTCCAGCAGCCCAGGTATAACAGGTCACAATCCTGAATATCCTGTGAAGTTGTATTTTCGAGGGACTGAACTTTTACATTTCCAGTGGCTTTTTCAACCCGTTTTGCGATTTCTTCGGCAAATTTTTTGGTTGTGCCATTTTTACTTTGATATACTATAAGTGTTTTCATTGTTTTCGAATTTTGAACCAAAACTATATACTATTACCTCCGTATGAAAATTAAATTCGCTGAACAGGGCAAATTGTCGGTTAAACTGGGAATATAGCGGATGAAACTTTATTCCCTTTCAGATATTGGTAGAAAGGATTTTAAAATATTGATGGAGAGCTATGCGATTTTTGAGACTGCTTTTTATAACACGCGTTTTAAAAGCATTGCAAACATCACCTGGTTTTGAATCTTGTGTTAGAAACTCTTTTCCCGGCAGAGAAAGGCTGCTTTTTCAACCTAAAGCCCTGTTATTTTTTTAATTTCATTCAGCTTATTCAGAGCTTCAATAGGGGTGAGGTTATTGATATTTAAATGTTTTATTTCGTCCCGAATCCGTTTCAATACCGGATCTTCCAGTTGGAAGAAGCTAAGCTGAAGTCCTTCGCGTTTGTTAGCAATCTCCTTAACCGGTTTGGCAATATTTCCCTGCCTGTTGGCGTCTTCCATTTCCTTCAGGATTTCATTCGCCCGGGAGACAACACTTTTAGGCATACCCGCCATTCGGGCCACATGAATACCAAAACTGTGCTCACTTCCTCCCGGCACTAATTTTCGAAGAAACAGGACTTTATTTTCCAGCTCCTTGATAGAAACATTGAAGTTTTTAATCCGAGGAAATGAACCTTCCATTTCGTTTAACTCATGATAGTGAGTGGCAAATAACGTTTTTGCTTTCCCTCCGGGGTACTCGTGAATATATTCCACCATGGCCCATGCAATGGAAATGCCGTCGTACGTACTGGTTCCTCTACCGATTTCATCGAGCAGAATCAGGCTCCGCGAGGAAATATTATTCAGAATGCTTGCTGTTTCGAGCATCTCGACCATAAAGGTCGATTCGCCCAGTGAAATATTATCTGAGGCTCCAACGCGCGTAAACACTTTATCGACCAGTCCTATTTTAGCGCTGCTGGCAGGCACAAAACTTCCCATTTGGGCCATAATTACAATCAGGGCTGTTTGGCGAAGCAGGGCCGATTTACCCGACATATTTGGCCCGGTAATAATAATAATTTGTTGATCCGAAGTGTCAAGAAAAACATCGTTAGCTATGTAGGGATCGTCGTGCGAGAGATGTGCCTCTATAACAGGGTGTCTTCCCAAACGAATATCGAGGGCATCGCTTTCGTCTACTTCCGGTCGATTATATTTTCTCTCTTTGGCAACGGTAGCAAAACCTTGAAAACAATCTAACCGTGCAACAATATTGGCATCGAGTTGAATTGCCTGAATATAATTTGCTATTGCAGCTACTAAATCGTTGAAAAGTTGTGTTTCGAGCGTTAAAATTCGTTCTTCGGCGCCCAGTATCTTTGTTTCGTATTCTTTTATTTCTTCAGTGATATACCTTTCAGCGCTTACAAGGGTTTGCTTTCTGATCCAATCGCCCGGTACTTTATCTTTGTGGGTGTTTCGAACTTCAATATAATACCCGAAAACATTGTTGAAATTGATTTTAAGGGAAGGTATTCCTGTCCGTTCGCTCTCGCGTTGCTGAACCATTTGCAGGTAATCTTTCCCTGAAAAAAGTAATTTTCTAAGTTCATCTAATTCTTCCGAAACTCCTGTTGAAATAACATTTCCTTTAATAAGAGCCACAGGAGCCTCATCGCTCATTTCCTTCCCTATTCGATCACTTATTCCGTTACAAGGATTTAATTGCTCCCCTAAGAGCTTTAATGCCTTCTCATCCGACTCCATGCACATAGCTTTTAGCGGTTGAATGCACAATAAGGCATGTTTAAGCTGAATAACTTCCCGGGGGGATATTTTTCCAACAGCAACTTTAGAAATTAGTCGCTCCAAATCTCCTATTTGCCGGATAAGCAGCGTAAATTGCTCCCGAGTTTCCAGGTTTTGAAATAAATAATCGACCACGTTCAGCCGTTCGTTAATAGCATTTATCTCCTTAAGGGGCATTACGAGCCAGCGCTTTAGAAGCCTGCCCCCCATAGGAGAAACAGTTCTGTCAATAACATCAATAAGTGTTTTCCCTCCTTCGTGCAGGTTGTGAATGAGTTCGAGGTTTCGAATGGTAAATTTGTCGAGCCAAACAAAACGGTCCTGATCAATGCGGGCGAGTTTTGTAATATGTTTTATTTGTTCATGCCTCGTAATATCAAGGTATTGAAGAATAGCCCCCGCCGAGATAACCCCTGCCTGTAAGTTTTCAATACCAAAGCCCTTGAGCGAGACCGTATCGAATTGTTTTAATAACCGCTCGCTGGCGGTATCGGGAGTAAATACCCAATCTTCGAGTACAGAGAGATAAAACCGGATACCGAAAATTTCTTTAAAAGTGCTTTGCTTCGACCGCTCTACTAATACTTCTTTGGGAGAGAAGCCATTCAATAACTTATCGATATGTTCAAAACTTCCTTCGGCAGTAAGAAATTCACCGGTTGAAATATCCAAAAAGGAAACTCCCGCGATGTTCTTTTCGAGATGAACACACGCCAGAAAATTATTTTCTTTGCGTTCCAGAACATTGTCGTTTAGCGATACACCTGGAGTAACCAGTTCTGTAATGCCCCGTTTAACAATTTTCTTGGTGAGTTTCGGGTCTTCGAGCTGTTCGCAAATAGCTACCCGCTGACCGGCCCTTACTAGTTTTGGCAAATAGGTATCGAGGGCATGGTATGGGAAACCGGCCAATTCGACAAAAGAGGCAGCGCCGTTTGCACGTCGGGTAAGCGTAATGCCCAGTATTTCGGAAGTTTGAATGGCGTCTGCGCCAAAGGTCTCGTAGAAGTCGCCCACACGAAACAATAGTATGGCATCGGGATGTTTACTTTTGATGCTAAAATATTGCTTCATCAGCGGGGTTTCAACATATTTCCCGCGTTCGTCCTGTATATCTTCCTGAACAGTATCTATTTCGTCGTGCAATTTCAATTTCTGTTTTTAAGTGGCAAGGGATAAAAATACGTTAACCTTCCCTGATTCGGAATTTATTTTATTAACCATGAATTAACAATTGTCATTCGTTGGCTTTATGCTGTCAATAAACGATCAGTATTACAAAATTATTTTGCCAAAAAGGTAGGGCGGAAATTATAATCTGAGCTAAAAATTCAGGTAGAAATTTTTTGTCAGTTGTTTGTATTCGGGAGAGTATTCTTTGGGGGTAGCATGAATGCAAAGCTCCGTTAATGCTGGTTGTAGTATGGGAATTTTCGAAAATTCGAGCAATTGTCGGGTGAACTTTTTAGTTGGCAAGGTTTTTACCAATAACTTACGGTGGCAATATAATCCTGCAATAGCTGCTTCCTGTTCAAATCCTTTTTGTTCTTCGGGAAGAATAACCGCAAATGTTCCTTTGTCAGTGAGGATTTTAAAAACTCCGCAGATTAATTCTGCGGAAGTGAGCGTGTTGGCATGGCGAGCCATTTGTTTTTTCACATCGTTGTTTAAAAGGGAATTTTGAAAATAAGGAGGATTACTAACTACAAGATCGAAGTTGGTGCCGCAGATATTTGCAAAAGCATTAAAATCGATATGATTTATCTCAATTCTTTCCTTCCAGGGGGATTTTAATGCATTTTCCTGCGCCTGGCAGGCTGCATTTTTATCGAGTTCTACTCCCCGAATTTTGGCATTGCACCGCTGTGCAAGCATGATAGCAATAATTCCCGAGCCTGTTCCTATATCTAAAATGGTAGTTGCATTTTTTGCAGGTGCCCAGGCTCCCAGTAAAACAGCATCGGTATTGACTTTCATGGCGCAGCGATCGTGCCAAACGGTGAATTGTTTAAATTGAAAATACGGATTAGCCATGGACTAAAACTTTTCGAAAATTCCTAATCCAAATAAAGCAAAGTCATATTTAACCGGATCGGTAGGATCAAATTCCCGTAATTTCGAAGTAATTTCTTCCACCGCTTTCCAATCGCTTTGCTTACGCGACAGCAACCCTAGTTTACGGGAAACATTTCCGGTATGCAAATCGAGGGGAAGGTATAATGCTGAGGCTGGTATTTGTGTCCATAAGCCAAAGTCGACACCCCGCCTATCGTTTCGGACCATCCACCGAAGGTACATATTCAGGCGCTTAGCGGCCGAACCTTTGGTTACGTCCGATACATGCTTTCCTGTTCGGGTTTCCGGACCAAAACTTATAAACAAGTTCCTGAAGCCGGCAAGGGTGCCATACATATTCCCCTTGGCTAAAAACAACCCTTCAAAAACAGTTTTTAATCCGCCATTTAATAAATAGATAGAGCGAAGCGCTTTGAAAAAATAAGCAGTATCGGCCGAATTGAAAGTACGGTGTACAAATTTCGAAGCGGCTTGGAGTTGCTTATCCGAAGCGTCCATGAGGAACGAGTAGGGCGAATTCCCCATTAAATTCATCAGCTTAGCCGCATTACTGATAATGGTTTTGCGCTGCCCCCAGGCAATGGTAGCCGTTAAGAAACCTGCAATCTCAATATCTTCCCGGTTATCGAACCGGCGGGGAATCGAAATTGGATCGCTTTCGATAAAAGAAGGTTGATTGTATATTCTGTACTTTAATTCCAGAAAATCTTTGAGTTCATTTTCAGGTATTTCCACAGAAACAGGCTCCTCTATGAGATTGGTTGTCAATGCCCGGAAATGATTTTTCCGTCGGCCATCACAATTTTCCGATCGGACATATCGGCCAGGGAGAGGTCGTGTGTTACGATAACAAAGGTTTGATGGAACTTATCGCGTAGTGTAAAAAAAAGTTGATGTAACTCGTGTTTATTAACCGAGTCGAGATTTCCCGATGGTTCATCGGCAAATACAACCGATGGATTGTTAATTAGCGCCCGTGCCACAGCAACCCGTTGTTGTTCTCCCCCGGAAAGCTCTTCGGGTTTGTGATGGATACGATCCGTCAATCCTAAAAAAGAAAGGAGTTCAAGGGCTTTTTCCTCGGCTTTTTTCTTTGAAATTTTTTGGATGAGTGCAGGGATGCAAACATTCTCAAGTGCTGTAAATTCGGGCAAAAGATGATGGAACTGAAAAACAAAACCTATATTTTGGTTTCGGAAACGGGCCAGTTCTTTTTCCCGTAATTTAACAATATCGACATTGTTTATAATAATTTGACCGGTTGTTGGCCTTCCAAGTGTACCAAGAATTTGAAGCAGTGTGGTTTTTCCGGCACCGCTGGCACCCACAATAGAAATGATTTTACCTTGTTCGATATCCAGATCAATTCCTTTTAAGACCTGTAGGTTTCCATACCACTTGGTAATGCCAGAGGCGCTAATCATTTCGGGCTATATATCGATGAATAGAACGGGGTTAATTTAGAGGATTGGTGTCGTTCACAGTTTTATTGAAATCTTGCTTGATTTCAGTAATATCCTGCGCAATTTCCGAACTATTCACAGTCTTCGTAATATCATCCTTTATTTCTCTGAAATCTTTACCAAGATCTCCGGTTTCAGAACTAATCTCTCTTTTAATATCGTCGGCAGCCTTTTTAAATTCGCGCATTCCTTTGCCCAATGTACGGGCAAAATCGGGAATTTTGTTTGCTCCAAAAAAAAGCAAAACAAATAACATTATAAAAAATATCTCAGAACCACTTACACCCATAACATTTTATTTTTTGCAAACCTAGCTGATTTTTTCATTCTAAACAAAAAAAGCCCCGGTTATTCACCGGGGCTTTTTTTGAACTATTTTATGCTTTTTTAGATTTTCTGTCTTTCCATTGAAGAGCATCGAAAACAACCGGGGCAGCATTCAGTACGGAGGAATAGGTTCCGATACCAATACCAACAAGTAATGCGAAAATAAACCCGCGGATAACTTCACCACCAAAAATAAAGATTACAATTAACACAAAGAGAGTGGTTAATGAGGTATTCATGGTACGGCCAAGGGTGCTGTTCATTGCTCCGTTAAAAAGTTCCTTCCTGTCACGTTTTGGATACAGGGCAGTCCACTCACGGATTCGGTCAAAGATAATTACCGAGTCATTAATGGAGTATCCAATAACTGTTAATATGGCCGCAATAAAGGCTTGGTCAACTTCGAGCGAGAATGGCATTACTTTTTGCAATAAAGAGTAGATACCAAGTACCACCAACGCATCGTGGGTTAAAGATACTACACCGCCTAATCCAAACCGCCAGTCGCGGAAACGGATAAAGATATAAAGGAAGATACCTATGAGTGAGAATAAAACTGCAAAAGCAGCCCCCATTTTAATATCGTCCGAAACCGTAGAGCCTACTTTCATAGAACTTTGACGATAATTTGTAGTAAAGTCTTTAAAAGTTACTTCATTCCCAATCATCGGTTTTACGCCTTCGAATAATTTAGCTTCCACCAAACTGTCAACATCGGTTTTTTCGTCTGTAACGGCATCGATCATATATTTGGTAGTGATTTTTACCTGGTTTTCCGATCCGTAAGTTTTTACTTCAGGAGCTTCGCCACCAAAAGCCCCGGTTAATTGTTTCTGAATATCTACCGTACTTACATCTTCTTTGAACCTTACAACATAGGTTCTTCCACCTGCAAAATCGACCCCATAGTTTAAGCCTTGGGTAAACATAGAAACAAGCCCGATAGTAATTAATATCCCTGAAAAAGCATAAAATATTTTACGTTTTCCAATAAAATCGAAGTTGACGTTCACCAATAAGTTTGCAGTCATCGGAATAGAGAACTTGATATCCTTGTTTTTGCTCAACAGCTTTTCGAAGATAATGCGCGAGATAAAAATAGCGGTAAATAAGGAAGTAAGAATACCAATAATAAGGGTAGTAGCAAAACCTTTGATAGGTCCACTACCGAAAGAGAAAAGGATAATACCGGTTACAAGTGTGGTAACGTTACCGTCGATAATAGCAGAATAGGCATGTTTATAACCATCGGTTATGGCAAGTTTCAACCCTTTGCCGTGCCTTAATTCTTCCCTGATTCGTTCATAAATAATTACGTTAGCATCCACAGCCATACCTAAGGTAAGAACAATACCTGCCATACCGGGTAGTGTTAACACGGCCCCCAGCGAAGCGAGTACTCCAATTATAAGGAAAACGTTTGACATTAAAGCAATATCGGCTATCCAACCCGCACGGTTATAATAGAAAATCATGTAGGCCAATACCAGAATAAAGGCAATTACAAAGGAGATTAAACTGTTATTAATAGATTCCTGACCTAAAGAAGGACCAACGATTTCTTCCTGAACTATTCGGGCAGGAGCAGGCATTTCGCCAGATTTTAATACAATCGCTAAGTCATTGGCTTCAGCATAGTCGGCCATACCCGAAATTTCGGAACTGCCGGCAGTAATTTCTCCAGTTACATTTGGCGAAGAAAATACAGCATTGTCCATTACGATAGCAATGCAACGGTTGACATTATCCTTTGTAATTCTTGCCCAGTTTTTAGCACCCTCGGCATTCATGGTCATGTTAACTTTAGCTTGCGAATTGTTCTGTCCATAATCAGGGGATGCACTGGTAATTACATCGCCGGTAAGAACAGGACGACCGTCTTTGCTAGTCTTAATGGCATGTAATTCGTACATTACAATTTCAATACCCTCTGTTTTACTTTGAAAGCCGATATCGCTGGGTTTGTTTGTCCAGAAGAAACGGATATTGTTTGGGAATAATTGGCGTATTGGTTTTAAGTTCAGGTAGGTATTAACCAACGCCGTATCCTTAGGTTCGGAATAACCAATTTTAGAGCTGCGGAGTGGCTCCATATTCTGGGTTACACTTGGCTGGAGTAAATTAAACAGAGGAGTTTCGTTATTCCGGTTGGCAATAGAGTCGCCCGTTTTTATCGAATCGTTTTTAATTTTACTTAATAAACCAAGTTTGTTACCTGAAGTATCAGCTTTTGCAGCAATAGTGGCAGGTGCTTTTTCAACGCTCATGGAATCGGTAGATGCTAATGCTGTCTGAGCTTTTAAATAATCGGCAAGGCGGCTGTTGGCCTCAACTAACTGGTTGAATATTTCGGTATTTTCATAGGTTTCATAAAATTCCAATTTCGCTGTACCCTGGAGTAATTTACGAACCCGCAACTGATCTTTAATACCCGGCAATTGAACTTCAATACGGCCTTTGGTGTCTAACTGACGAACAACAGGTTGAACCACTCCAAATTTATCGATACGGCTACTTAGGATATTAAACGAATTATCGATGGCATCGTCCGATTCTTTGCGGATAACGTCAAGTACTTCCTTATTGGAAGACTTTAATGTAACCTTATCTTTCAGTTCTAGGGTGTTAAAGATAACTGACAGCTTGGCATTGGGGTCGATTTGTTCGAAAGCCCTTCCAAACAGTGTAATATAATCGTCCTGACTATTCTTTTGCAACTCTTTTGCCAATACGATAGCCTTATTAAAAGTAGTATCGGTATTGAAATTCGAAAGTGAGCGGACAATATCGACAACCGATACCTCCAAAATGACGTTCATACCACCTTTTAAATCAAGACCAAGGTTAAGCATCCTGTCTTTACAATCCTTGTAGGTGTATTTTTTCAGATAAAGGAAATTGTAAACAACTTTACCCGACATAGAATCGAGGTAATGTACTTCCTTGTTGAAATTCCCCTTGGAGAAATCCTTAGCTTTAGTCTCCACACGGTAAGTTACCCAGGAGAACGATAATTGATATAAACAAGCCAGCGATAACGCTATGGCCAATGTTAAAATAGCACCTTTAAGTCGCATTATTGTCTAATTTTAATAATTTCAATCTTTTAAAAACAACAGAGCGCAAATATATAAAAATTTTTATCTACACATTTGTTTTAGATAAAATAGTACTGGTCGATAGCTTATGAATCTATATGGCATGGTTTTATACACATAAAACAACCCAGTTAATTAACCCAACACACGAAGGAATGACTAAAAGATCCCTATCTGCGATAGCTATCGGGACTATCGCGGATAGGAACTCTCGGGATTCCGTGTAACCGTAATTTTGTAATCAAAAAATAGATACATGAAATTTGTCAATGTCTGATGGGAAAACCTTTCTTTGCAATATGAACTTAAATTATCTGATGAACTTGTACTTGAACAGATTACCCCGGAATGGAATTCAATACATGATCAATTGGGTTCGTTGACCGGCTGCATTAATATTGCCAAAATCTAAAAGGAAATTATTAAGAATAAAATGGTAGCGACTAGATTATTCATTCTCTGAAAAAAGGTATACCGCTAAATATATCTATAATCATTAGGCTAGATTAAGCCATTTGTTAATTTTACTTTGGTAAATCAGTTTGATAATATCTCATAATACCTGTAGCTCTTTTTTTATGTCGTTTTGACATTTGGCCCATTTCTTTTTTTTTTCTCAATCATAATGGCTCTATCTCAGATATTTTTAGCAAGTAATATCTTGAAATAATTGTATCACAACAATAGTATTTCCTTCACATTTTTCATCCGTTCACGAATCACACATTTCATGGCATCTACATATAAAGCAAGTGCATTAGTTTGAAATGCATATCGTTAATGATTTGAACTTTTTCGGAAATATTATTCATTGATTTGGTAATTTCCTCTGCCGAGTTTAGGCTAATCGTTGTTTCATAGTGCACTTTTTTATTTAAAAGGTATATTATTTGGTTCATAACATAAATAATTACAATAACTTAGGCGAAGTGTTCATTAATTATCGATAATAATTTTGCTATGTACAACGAAAAAATTTAACTTTAATAATATTTTTTTTATCGCTAGTTGAATTGTTTTTTTTTTTTGAAAAACATATTTGTTGGTTTACAAACTTTTATTACAATTTCATGAAAAGCGTAATAAGAAAGAAGGATTTTGAAAAAAAAGGCTATTGTTTTCCTAATGCTTTGTCATAACATCTAAAACAGCACCAGGTAGCCACGACTAATTAAACACCTTATCCTCTTAAAACAATAACACATGGATGCTATTTGTATAAACTTTGAAAAATGCCCTATTTATAGTGGAATATTAGTTGGTAAAGAAATAACAGCCAAAGGGTACAAAAAACAATTTTGCGAAGCTGGAGAAGATGGTTGGTTGAAATGCAAACGTTATCTGGTTAAAGAAAGGGCGGGGAAATGCCCTCCTGACTTGTTGCCAAATTCTCATAAAAGTGTTGATGAAATTGTAGCTTCATTGGGTTAACATCATGGTGCAACTACCCCCTTTTACTTGTTTCTATAAGCTCATTCTTTTTTATTATTACTATATTTTTTTCCTTTAGTTCAATCAAGCCATCTTTTTCAAAGCTTTTTAAAAGTTTAACAGCATTTTCGACCGAAATATTGGCGAAATCAGCTATGTCTTTACGATTTAAGAGTTGAAATACACTTGGTTCAATGTCCTTCAAGCCATCTAAATATAAAAGGGCTTCGGCTAAACGGCCATTCATTTGTTTATACAAAACGGTTCTCAATGATATATAAAGATTACTGTTTTGTTCGCAATATCGTTTTATAATATTATAACCAAACATGCCGTTTTGCTTTACCACATTCCCAATGGCTTCTTTTTCTATTAAAAATGCATGGCAATTGGTTATGGCTACTATTGAATAGCTAAAGGGCACTTTTGTAAACACGGCTGATAAACCTACAAATTCACCCGGCTTTATAATTTGTAAATTAAAATTCTTTATGCCATTATCTTCAACGTATTGCTTTGCAAACCCGCTTATAATAAACAGAATATACGAAGCAAATGCTCCCTGCTTCGTTAAGCTATCTCCTTTGCGGAAAATCACCTGCGTTTTACTGGCCCTTACCAGCTCTATTTCATCGGGCAAAAGCAATTGAAAGCAAGGAGCCTGAATGTCGCAAATAAATTCTTTATCAGTTTCTTGTATTGTTTTCATTTCCAATTCTAATCAATTCCATAAAGGTATAGGAAAAAGCAGATTTAACATATATCAATAAAAAACCTATTGCACAATAGTCCCAAAGCTATTGCCTCAACATGCCAAAAGCTTTGCCAAAATTATGGTTCGCCCTAACTTTGTATCATAAATAATAAAAATTTAAAGCCATGTTGTACACAAATTTAAAACACATTGAATCTGCTGCTGACCATGCAAAAATAATCAGCGAAAACGAAAACGTTATGGTAATATGTGGTAGAATGGGACCCATGTGTATTCCCGTTTATGGAATTGCCGAAGAACTCGAAGACGATTACAAGCACGTTTCTTTTTACGATATGGAGTTCGACAATCCCCAATCGCATGTTATTCGCAATCTGCCAGAAGTAAAAGGTTTTATGGGCATTCCCTTTACAATTTATTACAAAAATGGCAAGGTGGTAAAAGCCACTTCTAGTATTCAATCTAAAGCGCAGGTAACTGCTATTCTCGATGAATATTTTAAAGAAACCGTAAATGCTTAATGCTATGAGAGCAAACAATCATTACGATGCCATTGTGATAGGTGCCGGCCCTGCCGGACTTACGGCAGGCATTTATTTATCGCGAGCAAAGCTTAAGACCCTGATTATAAATGAAGGTACTGTAGGAGGACAAATGGTGCTTACGCACGAAATTGCCAATTACCCGGGTGTCGAAAATATTAGTGGTTACCAGCTTGCCAACATTATGAAGAAACAGGCAAAAACCTTCGGGTGCGATATTAAATCGAACATTATTATTGAACGTATTGAACTCTCGGGCGAAGTAAAAAGTCTTACACTAGCTGATGGCAATGTTTATACATGCAACAGTGTAATCCTTACCCCCGGGGGCCGATCTCGCACTTTAGGTGTAAAGGGCGAAGACAATTTTAAAGGCAAAGGTATTTCTTATTGTGCCACCTGTGATGGCGACTTTTTTACTAATAAAGAAATCGTGGTAGTTGGAGGAGGAAACTCTGCGCTCGAAGAGGCTGTTTCGCTTACTAAATACGCTAGTAAGGTTACTATTATACACCAATTCGACCATTTTCAAGCTTTCGAACATGCCATTGAAGAAGCTCGCAATCACCCTAAAATAAACTTCGTAATGGAATCGACCATTTCGGCATTTCACGGCAGCGAAAACCTCGAAAGCATTGATATTAAAAACCTAAAAACGGGTAATGTGCATAACTTTAATGCCAACGGAACCTTCATTTTCATTGGCTACACTCCAAATACCGAATTTATAAAAGGAAAAGTTGAAATGAACCAAGGGGGAGAAATAATGGTAAAACCCGATATGAGCACCAACATTGAAGGGGTGTATGCTGCCGGCGACAGCATTGCAAAACGATACAGGCAAGTTACCACAGCTGTTGGCGATGGTACAGTGGCAGCGCTTGCTGCTTCCAATTATCTGCACGAATTAAAAGTAAAAAAACAGAAACTAATAGCAGCTTAACATGAGACAAAAAATACAGTTTTTTCCTATTACAAGCTTTGCGGTCATTATGGGGCTTACTGGCTTAACCATTGCCTTTGGTAAATTTCATCACTTGCAATGGCTTCCCCGTATCTTTTACGATGTTTCTATTTTTATAGTACTTGGATTATTTTTGATATTTATTGTTTTATACAGTTTAAAGCTAGCATGGTATCCCGATGAGGTAAAAACTGATTTCAAGCACCGGATACGGATTAACTTTTTTTCAGCAATTAGCATTTCACTGTTATTGCTTTCTATTGCTTTTTACACATATTATCCTATGCTTTCTATTGCGATATGGTGGCTAGGTGTGATTTTGCATACCGTGTTTATGTTTAAAACTATAAGTTTTTGGATACAACACAATTTCGAAATACAACATTTTAACCCAGCCTGGTTTATTCCGGTAGTGGGCAATATACTTATTCCCATAAGCGGTGTTGACTTTGCTCCATTGTTATTTTCATATTTCTATTTTGCTGTTGGGTTCTTTTTCTGGATAGTGCTATTTACTATTTTCTTGTACCGTGCAATATTTCACGTGCAGCTGCCCGAAAAGTTTATTCCAACATTTTTTATATTGCTTGCTCCTCCGGCAGTAGGTTTTATATCGTACATGCGTTTAACAGCAAGTTGGGACACGTTTTCGGTATTCATGCTTTTCATGGCTTATTTCTTTATCGTGTTATTAGCCGTATTGTATAAAAGCTTTACAAAGCTCAAATTTTTTATGTCGTGGTGGGCTTTTACATTCCCTTTAGCAGCAACTTCAATTGCATCAACAGTTGCTTTTCAGGTTACACACATGTTGTTTTTTAAAGTTACGGCATGGGCCTTACTGATAAGTGCAATTGTTGCAATTTCTATTGTTGCATGGTATACTTATGTTCATATTCGTAAGGGCGAGATATGTGTTAAAGAAGAATAATTTAGAGAAACAATTTATATAATTTATTATGAAGACAAAATTAACAGCCATTGTATTTACTGTATTTGGCTTATTAGCCGGGGTGGTTTTTACGGCCATAACTATTAACCTTTCGGCAGGTAAAATGATGATTAAGGAAATGAAAAGCCCATACGATTACGAAAAAACGGTCGAAACCTTAGTAAAACGTATTAATTCAATGCCCGAATGGCATGTTGTAACTGTTTATGATATGAATAAAGAAGTAGTTGAACATGGAGGGGAACCTATAGGTAAATACAGCATTATTAAATATTGCAGTGGGAAATATGCTTCTGAAATGCTACGCGCTGACGACCGAAAGACAATGGGTGCTATGATGCCAAAAGCCTTTGCGGTATATGAAAAAGCTGATGGCCAAGTTTATGTAGCCACATCAAATGGTATGGTTATGGGTAAATTATTCGGTGGTCAAACCGAAACCCTTATTGAGAAAGTGTCGCTCGAAGTGGAAGAGATGCTGCGCTTTATGAATTTTAAATTCAGCTTATTTTAAACCTTTTAATCTTAAAAAGAATTATAATACTCGCAGTTTTCGGTGTAGCAACCTATTTTGCCAAATCGCTTTTGCATATCTCGCTTTAGGGTTACTTCTGCTTTGGGGAATAACAGATGCCATTTTTGGCAAACTATTTTGCCTTTGGATATGTCCCTTAGGTTTATTGATGGAAATAATGATGAGCCTAATGCCCAGAGGGGAATTTAGTTCTATCTACCAGTATCTCAAATTGGGTTGCCCCATTGCATGGATTTCCGGCTGGTTAAATAAGTACTCGTTTTTTAAAATAAAGGTGAATGCCGATACCTATAAGAATTGCAGGATTTGAGACAAATAATGCTATATATTAAGCCTGGTATCTGCAAAATACAGCTACTTTAAACCCAAATTCTATAAGCCGGTATGCAGCTATGAATGATTAAAATGTTTATCTGACTGCTCGAATGGAAGTTTAACTTGCTAAAAATTTTAACATACCTTTGGATACAATGGCATTATACTACCATTATCGTCAGGGGCGATAAATATTTTGCATCCCCTGATTTTATTGCATAGGGAGCCATCCGGTTTCGATGAGTCTTTATTACCGGTCTGACGGGAGTGAGATGGGAGATCTAAGTGGAATTATCAGAGATTTCAAAAACTATACAAGTAAGAAATTTTTAGAATTTATTGAGTAGGGAGTCGAGAGCCGAAGCGATTGGATGAAACTTGTATTTGAATACCACGGAAAATACAAAAACAAACAAACTAATCAGGTTTGGACACTCGAAAATCACCCGATGGAAATTTATAGCCAGAAATTTATAGAACAAAAAGTTAATTATATTCATAATAACGCTGTAAGATCCGGAATAGTTGAAAAACCAGAGCATTTTTTGTATTCAAGTGCAAGAAACTATGCGGAGCTTGAATATGTTCTTGATATACTAAAAGTGGATTTTGCATGGAAAACAGAGTGATTATCATGCATAAGCCTGAATTTATACATACGACTTAGGCGCAGCCTAAGCCGAACTATGGCAAAGAAAAAGCCGCTTCGGGAAACCCCAAGCGGCTTTTCTATTTTATAAAATCTTTGCGAACAAGGTCTGATAAAACATGCATTTATCCCGAAATGCTTCGGGAGCGCGTTAGCTCCTTGTAACAAAAATTAAATCAGATTCATATCTTTCAATACGGAGTTCATGCTGCGAACAGCTTCGGCGCTTTTATTAAAAGCAGCTTGTTCTTCGGCATTGAGTTTGAAATCAACAACTTTTTCCCAACCGGTTTTGCCAATTACTACAGGAACACCAATGCAAATATCTTTTTGGCCATATTCACCATCTAAAGCAACACAGCAAGGATATACCTTTTTCTCGTCGCGGATGATAGCTTCAACCAAAGCAGCACCGGCAGCACCGGGGGCATACCATGCAGATGTTCCTAAGAATTTAGTTAAGGTAGCGCCACCAACCATGGTATCGGCAACAACTTTGTTGGTTGTTTCGCTATCGAGAATAGATGTAACCGGTACACCATTATAAGTAGCAAAACGTGCTAAAGGAATCATGGTGGTGTCGCCGTGGCCACCAATAACAACTCCTTGAATATCACTAGCAGGGGCATTCAATGCCAGGCTTAAATAGCATTTAAAGCGTGAGCTGTCTAGGATTCCGCCCATTCCGATAATCCTGTTTTTTGGAAGCCCTGTTGTTTTAAGCGCAAGGTACGTCATGGTATCCATTGGGTTGCTTATAACAACAATAATGGCATTCGGTGAAAATTTCAAAACATTTTGAGCTACATCTTTCACAATTCCGGCATTGATCCCGATTAAATCTTCGCGGGTCATTCCTGGTTTGCGGGGTATTCCCGAAGTTATAACAACAACATCCGAATCAGCAGTCTTGCTGTAGTCGCTTGTAACACCAATAACACGGGTATCAAATCCTAATAATGTGGCTGTTTGCATCATATCCAGCGCTTTTCCTTCAGCTACTCCTTCTTTAATGTCGAGCAACACGATCTCACTGGCCAACTCTTTTTGCACCATTACGTTTGCACATGTTGCACCTACGTTTCCGGCACCAATCACTGTAATTTTACTCATAATCAAATCGTTTTATAATATCCTGTTTATTTTTAAAAAACCCAAAATTAGTAAAAAAGTTGACAGGAAAATGGGACGGATAATTTATTGTGAATTATTTAACAATAATTTCATAATCCTGTTCTAAAGGCTTATTATCAACAAAATTGAACAGCGTAAGTTGTCGTAAACTGTAAAAATAATTCCAATAATTACGAAGGGCTTCAATATAGCCATGTTTGGAGTTGTCTTTTTCGCGTAACGCATCGTTGAGGTTCAAAACATCGATTTTCCCGATTAAAAAGCGCTGTTTTGTTACATCGTAGCGGCTTTGGGCAATAGTATCTGCTTTAGCGGCAATCAGCACCTGGTCGTCCTGAAGGTTGAACTGCATCACCTGCACAAAAATATTCTGCTCAAAATCGGCTTGCTCCTGACTAATTTGCACATCTACCAACTCCCGGTTCGATTGCGCCATCTTAACTCTTCCTCTCCCTTGCCCCCAATCTATAATAGGTATGGTGAAACCAATTTGAAGTTGTTGCTCGTTTTGAAAAGGGTTTTCGTAAACAGGAGGGAGGTCGCTTTCGGCCGAATGGGTTAATCCATAAGAAGCATAAAGGCTTACATTTCTTCCCCGCTGGCCTTTTGCCTGGGCAACATCCCGGTTAGCCTCGACCAAACGCCGTTGCCGTGCTATTACATCGGGATTGTTTTGAGCAGCCAGTTGGAGTACCTTTTGATAATCCATTTCAAGGTTGGGGATAGAGTCGGGTAAAAGCAAATCGAAATTCATTTTTTCGTTGTATCCCAGAAACGACCGTAACCTCGATTTTTGAAGCTCCAGATCGATCTCGGCTTTATTGAGCGCGGTTTTGGCATTCAACAGACTAAGTTCCATTTGCAACAGGTCGTTTTGGGCTATGGTACCAATGTTATATCTCCCTTGGGCTATTTTAAAAAGGGTATCGCTATTGCTGTAGTTTATTTTTGAGATGTTTAGGTTTAGCTGAGCATTCGCCAAATCGAAAAACCGGGCGATGGCCCTTATTGATACCTGTTCAACGGCATCGATATAGTTTTTCTTAGCCTCTTCGTAAACCAGGGGTTCAATTTTCTTATCCCATCGTAATTGGTTAAAAGCAAATATAGGTTGCTGAAAGCCTATTCTTACCGGAGTTGACAGATATTGGGTTGAGCCGTCCTGGCCTATTTGATTAATGCGCTGTAGGTTACTGTTAACAAAAACCCTTCCGCCAGTTAATCCGATGTTTTGCCCAATCGATAAATTAGCCATGTTGCTGATACTTCTGCGCTCAACAAATATTTCATTCCCCTGATCGCTGGTTTTTTGCTCGAATGTTCGGTTGAGGTCAGGCAGGGTTCCCGAAAATGTAAGGCTGGGAAGATAGGCTGCCCTGAAGCTTCGGTATTGCCAATAGCTTGCGCGGAACCGGTGTTTGGCCAATATTGCTTCGGGCGATTGCTCCTGGGCAATTTGAATTACATCGTTTAACGAAAAATTGTTGGTTTGCGATTGGCTCAATAATGGCCATACCAATATTATAAGTGTTATAAAAAAACGGTTCATAGTTTAAGATTATTCGTAACGTAACGATTCAATCGGATCTCTTTCGGAAGCACGTTTCGCCGGGGAATAGCCAAATATTACCCCAACTCCAACGGATACGCCAAAAGCAACAAGTACTGAAAATGGTGAAATGATGGTCATAATATCTAAAAACTTACTTATAAGTAACGATGAAATAACCCCTAGTATCACTCCGATTATTCCTCCGGAAACACTTATAAGAACAGCTTCGGCCAAAAATTGAACAACAATATCTTTCTTTTTTGCGCCAATTGCCATTCGGGTTCCAATTTCCTTGATACGCTCCATGACCGTGGCAAACATGATATTCATGATTCCAATACCTCCCACAATGAGCGAAATGCTGGCGATAGCCCCCAAAACTATATTGAATATCTCTTTGGTTCGCTGCTGTTGTTTTAGCAATAATTCGGGGACAGTGATTTCATAATCCTGCACTTCGGCATGACGACGAAACATCATTCGCGCCATTACTTCAACGGTTGATTGGATCTCCTCTGTTTCACTCACCTGCACCACAATTTTGTCCAGCTGGTGGTAGTTTTTGCTTTTGGGTTTCTGGTTGTTATTATTATTTCCCTGGCGGCTGTTGGCTTCCTGTACTTTTCGGGCATTTACTAGTGCGCGGTCCTGATAACGCAAAAGCATAGTTTTTATAGGCACAAAAATATTATCGTTAATAACATTTACCCCAGCGTTTTGATACCCCGAAAGTTTAATATTATTACGCTCAAGAACCCCTACAATTCTTAACCAGTTTTTTCCAAATTTGATATATTGGCCAATGGGGTTGCTTTGCGGGAAAAACTTACTTTGAATATTCGCTCCGATTACACAAACAGCTAAGCCTTTTTCTTCCTGTTGAGAATCGAAAAAGTCCCCTTTTTCGAGGTTCATGTTATAAATACTGAAATATTGGTTATTTACCCCCAGCAGCTTTGTTTGAAACTTAACTCCATTTTGATAGGCGTTCGAATTTACTATAACCTCTGGACTAATTAGTTTTACAGTACTTAAGGTTGCCTGAATGGCTGTAACATCGGCAAGAGATAATCCTTTGGATAACTTTTTTTTCTTTTTTGAAGCATCCTGAAGTTGTTCGCCCGATTCCTCATCCTCCTGATCGACCAACGGGAATATTACCACATTGTTAACACCTACCATTTTTATCTGCTCCAGGATTTCCTGCTGACCGCCTTTCCCTATTGCTAACATGGTTATTACTGCGGCAACTCCGAAGATTATACCAAGAGCGGTAAGCATGGAGCGGAGTTTATTGGCCATTATAGCTTCAAAAGCAATGGCAATGTCGTGTATGTATGCCTTATATAACCTCATTTCTTTATCATTTGAGGTTGGGCCATGGGCATAGGAGCGGTTTGCGATGATTTAAGCTGGTCCTTTTTCTTTTTGGCAGCCCTTGCTTTAATTTCAGCTTTTAATTCTTCCCCTTCCCAGCTATAGCTTTCGGGTTTCTCAGGAATTGCCAGGTGTACTACTTCGCCTTCTTTTAACCCTTTTTCAATGATAACATCGGTTTCGTTCATTTCCCCTAGGATCACTATTTGTTTAGCGCCGCTTTTAGTGTATACAAACGGAATGCTGTCCTGACTGTGAAGGGTTTCAATTGGAATATATTTTACATTTTTGAATGTGTCGATTATAATTGCGTTACTGGTAGTCATATAGGGACGAAGTATTGCATCGTATTCATTCACTTTCAGAATTACTTCAAAAACCTTTGAATCGGTATTCGGTAATTGTTCCCCAACGTTCGATACCTGTGTGATTATTCCGGTAAACTTTTTTTCGGGAAAAGCATCGATCCCGACCTTTACTTTTTGGCCTTTTTTTACTTTACTGATGTCAATTTCAGAAACATAGGTTTTGGATTTCATTACCGACAGGTCAGGTAGTGTGGCAACGTTTGGTTCCCATGGGCTTATTGTTGAGCCAACTTTTCTTCGCTGGCCATCCCATTCTTTGTAATAAATTACCATGCCTCTTTTTGGGGCACTGATGGTAAATTTGCCCATTACGGCAAGAATTTCGTCGCGGCGTCGAATTTGCCGGTTTAGGTTGATGGTACTTTCTTTCATGGTAGCTTCAGCCTGCCGCACCTTAAGTTTGTAGTCATTTTGCGAAGCATCGTAAGCGCGGTTCGATTTGTCGAGGCTTATTTGCGCCTGGCGAATAGTTGCCGGGGGCTCAAATTTTGATTGTTCCAATGTAATTTGTTTTTCTTCGCGGTCGTACTTCGAATTTACAAGCTGGTCGCGCAAGCTGCGAAGGTTAATAGAAGTATCAAGCTGATCTTTGGTAAAGCTCGCCCTTCGTTTTTCGAGTTCATCTTCGGCCTCCCTTAATTTAGTGGTAATTTCGGTACGGTCGAGGGTGGCAACATATTGTCCCGAATCAACATAGGTTCCTTCAGCAATAAGGTCCTGAATTTTTACCTGATAAAGCCGGATGTTTTCGCTACGCAATTCAGTAGGAGCCATAATATTTTCGGAATTCATTGCTTCCAGCTCTCCGGTTACATTCACCAAAATATTAAATTCTCCTTGTTTCACTTTAGCAAAAAGCTCCACATTTTTGGGCTTATTGCTTTTGCTTAAAACCAGGGAAACAACAAGCAATAATACTATAGCTGTTGCAATAATAATGTTTTTTTTCTTTTTCATTGGAGGTTAGCAGTATTGAAGTTAGGGTTAATATTAAAAGTGATTTAAAAGCATACCCATGCCTTTAAATCACGTTGATTAAGTTGTTTTCGCGATCAATAATCACGCCAAATATTATCAAATCATCGATTTTATAACATTAATTATAGAATTGGCAAGCAGTTCGGCTTTCTCGGGAGATGAGCTTTCTGCATAAATTCGTATAATAGGTTCCGTATTTGATTTACGGAGATGTACCCATTCGTTGGCGAAATCTATCTTAACTCCGTCAATATCATTTACCTGCTCGGCTTTATATTTTTCTTTCACCTTTTCCAAAATAGCATCAACATTTATTCCTTTGGTGAGTTCTATTTTATTTTTCGAGATAAAATATTCTGGGTACGATGCCCGCAATTGCGAACACTTTTGTCCGGAAGTGGCCAGATGACTTAAAAATAATGCAATTCCAACTAGCGCGTCTCGGCCATAATGCGAATCGGGATAAATTATGCCTCCATTGCCCTCGCCACCAATAACAGCGTTGGTTTGTTTCATGGTAGCCACCACATTTACTTCGCCAACAGCAGCTGCGGTATATTGCCCTCCATGCTTTTGGGTTACATCGCGTAAAGCCCTGGATGAAGATAAGTTTGAAACGGTATTTCCTTTATTATGCGTTAGAATATAATCCGAAACTGCAACAAGCGTATACTCTTCTCCAAACATGGTACCATCTTCGTTTATTATGGCGAGGCGGTCAACATCAGGGTCGACAACGAAGCCCAAATCGGCTTTACTCTCTTTGGTAATTTTCGAAATTTCGGTAAGATGCTCCGGTAATGGTTCCGGGTTATGAGGGAATATTCCATTCGGGTCGCAATATAACTCCACCACCTCTTTAACGCCAAGAGCTTTTAATAGTCTGGGCAGAACAAAGCCTCCAACGGAATTAACACAATCAATAGAGACTTTGAAGTTACTTTTCGTGATAGCCTCTTTATTAACCAGTTTAAGCGCTAACACATCGTCGATATGAATTTGCGTATAATCTTTCGATTCTACTTTACCAAGGTTATCAACTTCGGCATATCCATATTGGTCATTTTCGGCCATCGAAAGGATATCCTTACCATCTTTATCCGAAATAAACTCCCCTTTATTGTTTAATAACTTTAAGGCATTCCATTGTTTTGGATTGTGGCTTGCAGTAAGAATAATTCCTCCCTGGGCTTTTTCTTTGGTAACAGCTATTTCGACGGTAGGAGTGGTCGCCAGATCGATATCGGTAACATCTATTCCCAGTCCAGTTAGGGTGCCAATAACGATCTGTTTTACCATCTCTCCCGAAATACGGGCGTCGCGTCCAACAATAACCCGCGGGCGCTGCAAAGAAGGTTGTTGCTTCCGGACCCATGTACCATAGGCCGAAGTAAATTTTACAATATCTAGTGGGGTAAGGCCTTCGCCTGGCTGGCCTCCAATGGTTCCCCTGATTCCGGAAATTGATTTTATTAGGGTCATTTTTACGTTTTGTATATTATAATTTTGAAAAGTAAAATTAAGCGAAGATGCGAATTCGAGGATTATAATGAGCAATAAATTGTTAAAGTTTAATAACTCTTGTAACGCTAATTGCTTAGCGATTATTGTTATTTTATTTTAAAGGCCAATTATTCAATTTAAATTTTATTACTTTTGGCGTTGAAATACTAATTATTATTTAATATGAACTCATTAATTATACTTGGTGCTTTAGGCCCAATGGAAATTGTCCTGATTCTACTTGCTGTTATCCTTATATTCGGTGGTAAAAAGATACCTGAATTAATGAAGGGTATCGGACAGGGAATTAAGGAATTTAAAAAAGCCAGTAAAGGAGAAGAACCTGAGGCTGAAGCTAAAAAAGATCCTGAAAAACTTCAAAATCCTCCGGCTTAATTCCCTTTTCATTTTTTTGGATAAAGGCCAATTTGGCTTAAAATTTTATCATTAAAAGCTTTGCAATTTCCGTCTCCTTCTTTAGGGGCCCAAGTTGCAAAGCTTTTGTCGTTTAAAGGGGAATATGGACCTTCTTTAACCTCATAAACTACGGTTCCTTTCGCAAGCGGAATTATCGAGTGCCATACCCGTGGTGCTATTTCAACCCCGTAATTGTCACTTCCAGCTTCAAGAGTAAAATATTCCAAAATATTTCCGCCTTCATCATACTCAATAACGGCAACTTTTCCTGAAAGAATAAGGAAAACCTCGTGTTTGTCAGGATCTTCGTGTTTGTGGGGTTGAACATACGTACCTGGTTCCAGCGCATTTAACATTCGGTTTAAAACTTCATTGTACGATTGATGAAAATTGTAGTTCTTCCTGCCTCTTGGAGATTCAACCGCTTCTTTTATAACTGAATCGCAGATACTTTTATCTATTTTAATCATAGTTTTATTATAAATAAACAATATTGTAAATTACACGAAATTCCGTAACTTTAAAAAGAGGTAGCTCAA
>JFJP01037039.1_pt1 | contig 55819 bp, 41 predicted proteins | sample 431651 | NCBI WGS metagenome assembly JFJP01 (sample SAMN02602958, study PRJNA72255) | Microbial mat metagenome, whole genome shotgun sequencing project. | biome: fresh water; feature: sink hole; material: water; isolation source: purple microbial (photo- and chemosynthetic) mats found in... | reverse complement strand
ACATCGCTTAAATATCAGAGGAAAGTGGCAAAAGCCGTTAAAAGAGCCAGGCACATTGCTCTTCTTCCTTATGTAACTGACCTATTAAAATAAGGAGGACAAATTATGGAAATTATTTTATTACAGGACGTCAATAAGCTAGGGCAGAAAGACGATATAGTAAATGTTAAAGATGGTTACGGAAGAAATTTCCTTATACCAAGAGGTTTTGCTGTTCAGGCATCATCTTCAGAAAAAAAGATGCATACTGAAAATCTGAGGCAGAGGGCCCACAAAGAGGAGAAAATAAAAATTGCTGCTCAGGGTATCGCTGAAAAAATGGCCGGATTAAAAATAGTTGTCGGTGCAAAGACAAGTACTTCAGGCAAAATTTTCGGTTCTGTCAATACAATTCAGATTGCCGAATCGCTTAAGGAAAAAGGATTTGATATCGACCGTAAGAATATTACGCTTCCTGAAGATCAGATTAAAGAAGTTGGTAATTACAAAGCAATTATCAAACTGCACAGGGATGTAAGAGTTGAAGTAGAATTCGAAATCAAAGGGGAATAATCAATATCCTGATTATATAACTGTAGAGACGCCATGCTGGCGTCTCTTTTTTTTTATGGCGTCTCTACTTTTATTTCATTGCAATTGTTTCAATTTCAATCAAAGCGCCCATAGGGAGATCCTTTACAGCGAATGCAGCCCTGGCGGGATGTTTTTCCTTGTAATACTTACCATATACCTCATTCATAGCCTTAAAATTTGTGATATCGCTTAACAGGCAAGTCGATTTGACAACATCGCTGAATGTATAACCAGCCACATCAAGAATAGCAGCAATGTTTTTGAATACCTGTTCAGTCTGGACTGTAATATTTCCTTCAACCAGCTTCCCTGTTTGAGGATCTATAGGAATCTGACCCGATACATACAATGTATTTCGCATTTCAACTGCCTGGCTGTAAGGACCAATAGCTGCCGGTGCTTTTGATGTTGTAAAAATCTTTTTCATACTTTCATTTATTAGGTTTTAATAGGTATCATGAAAATCTTTTCTTCTTTCATATTTAAGATCGCCAAGAACTGCAGCCTTTACCTTTAATGTAAAATTCCACATCTTGTAATAGCCAACAGGTACCCAGTTAAAATTCATTTCCCAGCAATGAAGATCTCGTGAAATACCAATCTGTGTCATTGTAAGCTGCTTTCCTGTAAAATCGTAACCGCTTGTATAAGTAACTGCCATTTTTTTTGTGATTGACAGATTGCCGCTGAATGAAAGGGCCTGTGTAACAGTTGACTTAACTCCTGAGTTATAATAGTTCATACTGTAACTCATTGTAAGTGACCAGGGAATTTCAAATACAGAATATCCATACTGATCCTTTAAAACATTGTTCTGGCCTGGCAAAGTTTGGTTAACTCTTGAAGAGGCAGATTCATTTTCGGAAAGTCCCTGGCTTAATGCGTTCTGAGGAGCCGCTCCGGGAACTGCTGTTTTCTTGTCTTTATTTCTTTTCAGCAGGTCGCTGAGACTAAAATCAAGACTTGTTGAAAAATTTGACAGGCGAAGCAGCTTCCCTTTCTGAGTAAAATAAAATTCTCCAATAGGGCTGCCTTTACTGTTTACACCATAAAGTGAAAAACCACCCGTCACATTTATATTAACATTATTAATCAGAATTGTTCTCAATTGCATTACAACAGGCGCCCAGTTCATAGAATCGGCAAAAATATTATATGAAGTATTAATGCCAAAGTTGTCGATAATTTTCACTTTCTTCGGTTTGCCCGTTGTATCATCGCGGGCAAAGACTTTACCTTCAAGAATATTAACCAGACTAAATGAAACGTTTCCGCTTTTACCTGCTAACGAGGGGGTGCCATAAATTGCACCTTCAAAAATTGAGTAATCTGTAAATCTCTGACCGGTAGTATCCGTCTGCACATGCCTGTACATCTTGGCGCTTTGTCTCTCAAGGGATGGGATATAGTTAAAGCCTATTGATGGTTTTATAACATGTCGTATTGCCTGCACCCTCGATTCGGGACCAAACTGGAATGTACCGAAGATCTGAGGACTGTAACCGGCACTAATAGAAGGACTGAAAGATTGGCCATAAACAAGGCCGTTTATGGTGTCTTTGACTACTGCGCCTGGCTTGCCTGTAACAGGATTAATAGCTTTATCGTCCCAGTACGTTTCAATCTTTTCTGAATACATAACCCCGGTATAAGTAACTGAAGGAGAGATAGAAAAATTCCGGAATGGCCGAATCTGGAAACTAAGCGGGGCTTCGTGCTTAAAACCATTTTTCGAATCGTTCCAGACATTTGATGTAAAGAGGTTTTCTTCAGTTGTATGAATCTGATTATCAAGAGCAGCAGAATAAGAAAACTGCAATTCCTGGTACCATTTTGCAGGACCAGAACTGTTCTTCCCTTTCAATGGATAAATACGATTGATACTGAAATTGAGTTTTGGAAGATTCATGTCAATTGTTTTGTTCTTAACATTCTGGCTATGGTTCAAACTCATTGCCAGGTTAAAAGGAGTTCCTTCCCAGGTTTTTGAATAACTTATACTCGACTGCCTCTGAGTAGTAACATGTTGAGAAACTGCATAACTGTTTTCACGATCGTATCCGCTGGAGCTCATATTTACACTGGCCGAGAAACGTGAACCCGGAGATGCTTTCGGATCCTGGTTGTAAGCCCAGCTTAACCTGTAGTTCTTTTCAAGGCTATAGTCATCAAGCCCTTTATGCCCGAGAACATTATTGGCATAACTAAACGATACGTTTCCATTGAACTTATATAGTTTGGCATACGACGATCCGGTTGTTACAGCCCACGTTCCATTCGAATATGCGTTTCCTTTAATGGTCAGATCAAAATAATCGTTAATTGCAAAATAATATCCACCTTCTGTAAGTGAATATCCGCGCTCATTTTCCTGTCCGATTTTTGGGAATAGGATACCTGAAGCAGCTTTTTTAGTATTTACGGGGAAGTATCCAAAAGGAATAAACAGCGGCAACGGGATACCCTCCAGTACAAGGTTTCCGGGACCCGAAATTATTTTTTCGCCGGGATATACTCTGGCTTTTGGCAAATTGATATAGAAATGAGGGATCACAGCATCGCATGTAGAGTAGGTACTCTGGGAAATATTGGAAGTTCCATCCTCAAGCAGTTTAGTGAACTGGCTATGCAACAAGCCGTCTTCCTGCCTTGTAACAATGTTTTTAATAAGGGCTTTACGGGTTTTAAAATTATAAGTAAGCTCATCGGCCTCAAATTCCTGAGAGCCCTCTTTAAACTGTGGCTTTCCAATAATTTTATCTGACGTATCCTTTCTGCCTATTGCATAGAGCAGGTTTGTTTTCATATCGATAAGAATTGAATCTGCTTTGATCTCAATCTCACCATAATTTACCTGAGCACTGTTAACAAGAGTTACTTTTTTGTTTATTACATCTCTTTTGATGTACCCTTCCGGTGAAGTGGAATAGGTGACTTTTGTATCAATAGCGCTTTTTGAAATCTGCCTCACACCATTAATCAGGGTATCGATCTTCACAGAGTCGACCTTAACAAGCAATGTGTCCGAAACTCTTTTCCCCTCCTGCGAAAACAAAGGGAAAAAATGAACCATTACAAGGAACAATACAACTAACCGCTTTTCTTTAAAAAAATACAACTTAAATGCTATTTTTGTATAGTTTTTGTGTGATACCGGGATGCCAGCGCAAAACTAATTAAAAAACCTTAACTAAATGAGTACTGGAATTAAAAACGGCAAACATTGTACCATTAATATATATAGTATAAAATTGATTTCAATTTTGCTTTTGTTTGTCACATTATCTGCAGTTGTATCAGACAATAAAAAAGAAAATGAAAAAGTATGGATCGTAGTTATTGATGCAGGACACGGAGGACGAGATCCCGGGGCAAAAGGGTCATTCAGCTATGAAAAAAATATAACTCTTGCAATTGCCTTAAAAACAGGCGAATACATTAAAAAGAATTTAAAGAATGTTACCGTGGTTTATACAAGGAATAAAGATTCTACTTTAAACCTTTCAGACAGACCAAAAATTGCCAACAAGGCAAATGCAGATCTTTTTATTTCAATTCACGCCAATTGGGCCAAGTCGAAAAACATAAAGGGCACCGAAACTTTTATTATGGGACTTACCCAGGACGAACAGAACCTTGAAGTTGCGATGAAGGAAAACGAGGTTATCTATCTGGAAAAGGATTATTCTACAAAATATGAAGGATTCGATCCAAAGTCACCGGAATCTTATGTTATGTTTACACTAATGCAGAACATATATCAGGAACAGAGCACAGGGCTGGCTTCAAAAATACAGACACAGTACAAAGAAAAAAATAAGCGGTACGACAGGGGTGTTAAACAAGCCGGATTCTGGGTCCTTTACAATACAACAATGCCCAGTGTATTAACTGAAGCGGGATTCATCTCAAATCCTGAAGAGGAAAAATATCTCAACTCAAAAGAGGGACAGGATAATATAGCTGCCGCATTATTCAAGGCCTGCCTCGATTACATTAGCGAAATTGACAGTAAAAGCGGAATTTCAACTGCTGCAGTTCAGGAAAATGAACCCACGAATTTTCCCGAATCTATAGAAGCTAAAGGAAATGAAGAAATAATTTTTATGGTTCAGATTGCTACTTCTTCCCTTAAATCGGATATTTCTCCTGACAATTTCAAAGGATTAACGGATATTTACGAAATTAAATCAACAGACAGGTTTAAGTACATGACCGGAAGATTTAATGAATATAACCTGGCAGTTAAATACAGAAAAAAACTGGAAGATATCTATCCTGATGCATTTGTTGTTGCAGTTAAAGGCAGCAAAATATTACCTTTGCAGCAGGCTTTGGAACAAAAGAAAAAGAAATAAACTAACAAATAGATGAAAAAGATTTCGCATGAGGTCAAAGTTGGCGCAGTTACTTTGCTTACAATATTGGTGTTTATCTGGCTTTACAATTTTCTGAAAGGGAAGGATTTTTTCTCTAATTCAGCGTATTATTACACAGTATATGACAGAATCGGAGGGCTTGCTGAATCAAGCCCGGTTGAAATAAACGGATTCAAGGTTGGTGTTGTTCAGGCAATTGAATTTGAAAATGCCGAGAGCGGAAGGCTGATTGCCACTTTCTCGGTAAGCAAGGACTTTAAACTCCCAAGAAATACAGTAGCTGAAATCGTTCCTGTTTCCCTTCTGGGTGGAATGAAAGTACAGTTTGTATATGGAAATGGACCCGGGACATATGCAGACGGAGATACAATTCCGGGAGTTCTTGCTGAGTCAATTACCGACAAAATTGAAACAGAATTTTTGCCTCTTAAGGATAAAATTGCAAATCTCATCGCTTCCCTTGACTCTGTTATCGGATCGGTAAACAGCATAATGAGTAAGGACTTTAAAAATAATATCAAGGGGACACTCGCAAACCTAAATAATACGACCGGCAGCATAAGCAGAATAGTAGGATCGAATGAGAAAGAACTCAAGGAAACACTCAAAAATATTGATGAGTTTTCAAAAATGCTTTCAGAGAATACCGCGAAGATGAATAAAACATTCAGCAACCTGGAATCAATCACAGATACCCTGGCCGCAGCAGATCTTTACACAACGGTTACCAAACTGAAAGAAAGTCTAGAGCAAACTGCCTTAATGATGGATAATATGAATAAGGGAAAAGGTACAGCCGGACAATTTCTTACAAATGATACTCTTTATACAAATCTTTCCAATAGCATGGAAAGTTTAAATTTACTTTTACTGGATTTGAAAGCCAATCCCAAAAGATATGTCAGCGTTTCTGTCTTCGGGAAAAAGAGTGACTCTAAAAAGTAAAATTTCCTAAAATTCAGATAATCTTCACCTTAAAAAAAGATTCTGAATATATAGCAAAATAGTCCTCATTTAAATCAATACTTGTTGAATTTTGAGTAAGAATTCATAATGAATTGTAATACACCAACAAAAGAAATTCATCCTTTGCAATAGCCTCATAATCAACTTATTAATTATTTAATAAATAATTTAATTGCTAAGTTGCTGATGATTAAAAACATATACTTTTTTTGACAAAGTCAAGCAAAAAAAATTTTTTTTATTAGTTTTTTTTTTACAAATATTGCTACCTGAATCAGCCGGATTCTGACCTTAATACTTTTTTTAAAAAACAACCTAAATGAATAAGTCACACAACGACGTTTGGAATAACTGTCTGCAGATAATAAAGGACATTATTCCATCCATCAGTTTCAAGACATGGTTTGAACCTATAATCCCTCTGAAGCTTGAAAACAATATTTTGACAATCCAGGTACCAAGTCCGTTCTTTTATGAATACCTCGAAGAGCAGTATATAGATATCCTCAGGAAAACCCTCAGGCGCGAGATAGGTAATGACGCCAAGCTGGAGTATAATGTAGTTATGGAGAATAATAATTATTCCGACGGCAAACCATATACTGTAAGATACCCATCAAGAAATAAGACAGACCTTAATAATAAACCGGTTCAGGTTCCATTTGATGTTACCCAGCCTTCAATAAAAAATCCTTTTGTAATTCCGGGAATAAAAAAAGTACACTTTGATCCCAAATTAAATCCGGACTATAATTTCAACAATTATGTAGAAGGCGAATGCAACAGGCTGGCCCGATCAGCTGGTATTGCAGTAGGAAATAATCCCGGAGGCACTGCTTTCAATCCACTTATGATTTATGGAGATTCAGGACTGGGAAAAACCCATCTTGCCCAGGCAATAGGTATTCTTGTCAAAGAGAAACATCCCGATAAAACTGTACTATACGTAAATGCCAATAAATTCCAGACACAATTTGTGGAATCAGTCAGGAACAACAATAAAAACGATTTTCTCCATTTCTATCAGATGATTGATGTTCTCATACTTGACGATGTTCATGAATTTGCCGGAAAGGAAAAAACACAGGATACCTTTTTCCACATATTTAATCACCTCCATCAGTCAGGCAAACAATTAATTCTCACATGCGACAGGCCACCTGTAGAGCTTCAGGGAATGGAACAGAGGCTTCTTTCGCGGTTCAAGTGGGGACTGCAGGCAGATCTTCAGAGACCAGATTATGAAACCAGACTGGCTATTCTTAAGAAAAAGGCATACAATGACGGTATCGAATTGCCGGAAGAAATATTCGAATTTCTTGCAATTAATATCTCCAACAATATAAGAGAGTTAGAAGCAGTTCTTATTTCTCTTTACGCCCAGTCAACTCTTAATAGAAAAGAGATTACACTTGATCTGGCACGGCTTATGGTTGAAAAACTAATAAGCACTGCACGGCGTGAGATAACAATTGAATATATTCAGAAGATAGTTTGTGACTATTATAAGATCCCTATTGAGCTTATTCAGGGCAAAACAAGAAAAAGAGAAATCGTTCAGGCAAGACAGGTTTCAATGTATTTTTCAAAAAGCCTCACAAAAGCCTCTCTTGCAAGTATCGGATCTCATATCGGGGGTAAGGACCATGCCACAGTACTTCATGCCTGTAAAACTGTTAATAATCTGATTGATACAGACAAGCACTTCAGAAATCAGATTACCGACATAGAGAAAAAATTAAAAGTATAAAATGAGCTATCAGTTGAAGTGATCCTTTTTACGCCACACTACGCTCTGGGTCTCCGCTTCGCTATGACTTTTGACTTTTGACTTTTGACTTTTGACTTTTTACTTTTTACTCTTTACTTTAAACCCTTTTCGGTCAATATCTTTTACACATCTGAAACCAACGGTTGAACTTCGGTCAAAGCCGGGGGAAACAAGAAGCATTATCTGAGTTTTATCGAGCTGCTGAGGCCCTCCCTGGATATACCACCAGCTGGAATCGGGTTTATAGTAACTCCCTCCTCTTATAACTGAAAAATAATTTGTTCCGTTGAAATACATATCATTTGTCACCTGCCAGACATTTCCAACCAAATCGAGAACTCCATAAGGGCTTTGACCTTTTGAGAATGCATCAACCGGAGTAAGCCTGCCAAAAGAATTATTACAGTAAGTTCCGTGAAACTCATCACCCCATGGCCATTTTCTTTTATCAGTCCCCTGAGCAGCCAGCTGCCATTCAGCCTGAGAAGGAAGCCTTTTACCTGCCCATCTGGCGTATGCATTCATATCCTCAATACTCAGATATACAACAGGATACCTCTCCTGCCCTTGTCTGAATTTTCCTGAAAGCCAGTTTTTCAAATACCTTGTAGTATCTGCCGGTTTGTATCCTGAATTGGTCAAAAACTCGTAATACTGTGCATTTGTGACCGGATATCTGTCAATAAGAAAGCTGTCTATTTTTATCGAAGCGGTGCTAATATCGGGATATGGCATAAAATCCTCAGATGTTGTAACATTATAAGAAAAAGTTGTACCTGGTACCAGGACCATATCAACAGGTAAAACGCTGACAGGTTTTGTGGGTCTGCTTTTACTTATCAACCACGGCTTTCCACCTTTCAGTTTTAATATTACTTCGTCTTTAAGCAATTTATTTTCAGTCAGCTGAATTACAATCTTTCCCTCATAAGTTCCAAAAAGGTCTTTTGCCATTATTACGGTATCTGTAAGAATCCTGAATTCCTTATTTACAGCTTGGTAGCCTGGGTTTCCTTTCCATATAGTAAGAATGCGGCTATTCCCGGCAGAGGCAATTTTCAGGGAATCACCACTCATCCGTGCCCTTATTAATTCAGGGAACTCAGCTATGCAATCGACAGACCCTTCTCCCCTTGTGCCAGCCAAAGACGGATTCCATCCTGAAGCATTTACTGTAAGGTACACTGTTCCATTTTCGATAACAGGCTCAATGGATTCGTGATTCCAAACCGAAACATAGTGTTTTCCGGGGTTGTTGCCAACTTCTATAAGCTTCCCATAGGCCCCGTCTGCTCTCATATTAAGTACTGTATAAATTTGTTTCTCACCTGAAATCCATCTGTTAACGAAAACATTTTCAATTTTCGATTCAACCATCGGAGTCCAGTTATAATCAAGGAATGCATCATTGTTCTGCCTGAGAATAAAAGTTGTTTCAGCCAGATAATCCATATCCTTTCTGTAATTATCATCTCTGCCCCCCGGTCTGAACATATTCAGTTCTGTTCCGTACCCGTTGAAAAATGCAATTGCAAGCTCCCGGTGAATCTGATCTTCTCCTACGTCGCAAACTCTGAAGATCGAGAAATCAGGTTTAATGAGCTTATTCAGATTTAGTTCAGGACTAAGATAGATTGCATTATGCACCCGGCCTGAAATAATACCTGGCATATCTTTCACAACGGCCATACCCTCGGAATACATTACCACACCCTTCTTCACACTGTCGGCTGCTGCCTGCAGCTCAAAACTTGACGCACCACGTGTATCGAGAACCACTCCATCTGCATCTGTCTCTGAAATAAGCCTTGCCATTCCTCTATAATGATCCTCTTTTCTGGTACTGTTATCCCATGGATTATAAGCAATAAAAAACCGGGTACCCGACTGTGCTGACATTTTTGTAAAATTTTTCAATTGTGCTGTGCCTCCGGGAAGATCGCTGTACAGATCCCACTGATTTCTCTGATCAAGACCAAGGCGCGGCCAGGTAGGCCAAATACCATAAACATCTATCTTTCCGAACTGCCCGTTTCCCTTTTTTATTAATTCAGCGTAGTTGTACTTACCGGTAAGTCTGTCATAAAACTCTCTGTCCCATGCCATCTGAAGAATAATTAGATAGCTTTGCTGTATCCATTTCAGATCTTCCCGTTCAAACATCGAATTGTCGAATTTTTCAGCGTCGTGGAGATATCTGTCCCTGAACATACGCTTCAAACCGTTCTGCCATTCACCTTCAAAAATCTCAGTATAAAAAGTATATGTAACATTTGTTTTTGGGGGTAAAACAGTTTCATATCTCTGGCGTTGTCCGCCCTCAACCTTTGTTCTTCTGGCAAGAGCACAAACAGAAATATTCTTACCTTCAGTAAATGATGAATATCCAAGTTCCCAGGCGTTATCAGGAAGTATTACTCTGACTGGTCTGTTACCGGGACGAAACAGAAATGCTCTGGCAAGGTCCCAAGGTCCGCTGCCGGTTATGTATACAGATCCCTTATCTTCACCAAATGGTACTACGTTGCTAACAGATAAAGTATCTGTTCCTGTATTTTCAAATCTTATTTCTCCTTTTACTCCTGAATTTGTTCTTTCCAGAATAACTGATGTTACCTTAATCTTGTTCTCAAATGCCTGTGCATATCTGCCTTCGGTAATAGTAGCACTCACCTCATCTGATTTATGATAAGTTTTATTCAGATTAAAGCTGAAAAGAGATCTGCTTTCTGAGAAACTCACTGAATTACTGTCGCTCAGGACTATTTTCTCTACGGAAAGTCCGGGTTTATTGACAATAACCAACCGGCTTAATGATTGGGAATTGATGCTGAATCTGGTAATTATCAGGACAGCTATTATAATGAAGAGTTTTTTTCCGGTATTATTCATATGAGAGGATATGATTAACAGTTAATTAAATAAAATACAGTAAGATTTTCTGAATTATTGTTAATGCTGATTAATTGAATTAAATACTATAAATATAATCGCAATATAAAACTTACAAACCATTAAAAAAATGATTTAAATTCGTCCCAGAAATTATATAACTGCAGATTATCAGTCCATTTTTTTTCTTTTAGATAAATATGTTGTATTTTTAGGCATGTTATCAAACATGATGTGGTAATGTCAAAGACAATTAAAATATTAAAACTCTTTTTAGTTTTTTTAATGATTGCAGTATTTACCGGCTGTGCTCCTTCCAGGAAGAATCCATACTACCAGAAAAAGAAAAAATCATCGAAAGTAAATAACGAGCAGTTAGGCAGAAACAGATATTACTTCTCTCCATCTTACCAGAAAAAACTCAATTCAAATTATAAAAAGAAATAATCGGATTGAATTCAGAATCATTCATCACAGTTAAAACTCAGACCATCATAAGCCAGAAAGATTCCCGGGGGCATGTCTTTCGCTACATCTGAATAAAGACCCATCTGATGGCTTATATGTGTAATATATGCTTTCTTTGGGGAGATCTCCCTTATAAAATCGATTGCCTCTCTGAGGCTAAAATGAGATATATGCTTTTCTTTTCTCAGGGCATTAATAACCAGATACTTAACTCCAAAAAGCTTCTCCTTGCTATCTTCAGGTATATAGTTGGCATCTGTTATATATGCAAAATTACCCACCCGAAAGCCAAAAACCGGCAACCTGTAATGAAATACTCTGACCGGATCGACTTTTATACCATGAACTAAAAATGAGTGATCAGGAATAGGATTCAGTCTCATTTTAGGAATTCCGGGATACTGGTACTCGGAGAAAACATATGAATACTCTTTTTTCAGAGCCTTTTGAACCCGCTCTTCTGCATATATATCTATGGCATCCTGGCTCTTGTAATTGAAGGCACGAACATCATCAAGTCCGCCAATGTGATCCTTATGTTCATGAGTCAAAAGAATTGAATCAAGTTTAATTACATTCTCCCTGAGCATCTGCTGGCGAAAATCAGGACCTGCGTCAAAAACCAAAGTAGTATTATCACTTTCGAGGAGAAGAGAGGTTCGAAGCCTCTTATCATGACTATCCGTTGAATGGCATATTTTACAATCACATGCTATCACTGGAACTCCCTGTGATGTCCCCGTACCGAGAAAAGTTATTTTCACATTTTATTTATTTCATGACAAACCTATATTAAAAATCAGTAACAGGCAACAAAGAAGTTGTTTTTATTAAGCAGAAGTGTGGTGGTTAAATTACTATATTTGAACAAACATATTGTGAAGTGAACGGAAGAATATACCTTATACCTGTAACGCTCGGAGGTGAAGACTATTTAAAAGTCATTCCTGAAAAAGTTTTAAACCTTACAAAACAGCTGAGGTATTTTATTGTTGAAGATATCAGGAGCGCCAGAAGGTATCTCAGGCTCATTGACAGGCAGTTTCCAATAGACGACAGTATTTTTTTTGAACTTAACGAACATACAGGTAACAATGATATATCTCATTATCTTGAGCCTGTTCTCAAAGGAATAGATATTGGTTTGATGAGTGAGGCCGGACTTCCGGGGATTGCAGATCCCGGAGCTCTTATTGTTGCCCTGGCTCATAAAAAAGGTATAAGAGTAGTCCCTTTGTCGGGTCCTTCTTCAATAATACTGGCCCTGATTTCATCGGGACTTAACGGACAAAACTTTACATTCAATGGTTATCTTCCTGTAAAGCCTGCAGAAAGGTCTGCCAGTCTTAAAGAACTTGAAAAAAGAGCCTCCGGTGGTTGTGCCCAGATATTCATGGAGACTCCTTACCGCAGCCAGAAACTACTGGAAACTATAACAACAATCTGCAACGATAATACAAGGCTCTGTATTGCCTCTGATATAACACTGGATTCAGAAGCAATAAGGACACTGACAATTTCAGAATGGAAGCGAAATCTTCCATCTCTGAATGATAAACTTGTAGTCTTTGTAATGCAATAGGACCTATTTTTTCGGACTCTGCACAACCTTCAAAAGCTCAACGTCAAAAAGTAAAGGTGTATAGCCTCCAATCGGGCCACGTCCAACCGAGCCATAGGCAAGATCTGATGGTATTAGCAGCATAGCTTTCCCTCCTGCTTTCATATACTGGATTCCTTCATCAAATCCTGATATAAGCCATCCTTCGCCAATAGGAAGAATTAATGTATCCTTGTCAGCTACATTTGAATCAAACACACTCCCGTCAAGGAATTTACCTGTATAGAAAAGATAAACAGTATCAGATTTAGCAGGCATAATTCCTGTACCTTCCTGAACATCATAATAATATAGCCCGCTTGGTTTCAATTCAAATGCCAGATCTGAATTATTGCTCAGGTAAGCATCAATATCTTCCTCCTCCTGTTTTTCATACTTTTTTCCAGGATCGCATGAAATCAAAAACAAAACAGCCATTGTTGAGATAACCATCACAGATGAAAAACTTCTCTTTCTTATCATAACTTAATTTTAATTATTATTAATCAGAATGTCATCTTAACGCAAAAATCATTCCAATTATTATTCGGGCCGCAAGATATTAACATTATAGACAATTACAGCTCTTGGGGGAATCATTTTTCCATCGCCCGGTAGTCCATAGGCTAAAAAAGGAGGTAATATGAAGATGGCTTCAGCACCCGGCTTAAGTAACCTAAGCCCTTCATTAAGTCCGGTTTCAATTGTGCTTCTGCCCAGGACTATTTCTTTTGGCCCTGAATTATCAGAGGAATAACAAGGTGTTCCATCGAGAAGTGAGCAGTCGTATTTCATAAATATTCTGCTGTTGTCGGTCAAATAGTCTCCCTCCCCCTCTTTTAGAATCTGGTACCATAAACCGGTTGGAGACTGTTTCATAATAAGGTTTTTTCGTTCAATATAGTTCTGAATGCGTTCACGGTCTTTCTGAATCATAAAGCGATTCAGGTTCTCCATATCGGGGCTTCCCGGCTTTCCTGTGTTTGCTTCCTTTACAGAACCGGTAGAGCAGGATACTGAAACCAGAAGAACTAAAAATGCGATTAAATATCTCACCTGCAATTAACTAAGGGATTTCTTCAAATTTGTTTTTATACTCATCAAGTGCTTTCAGGAAATAAGCAATAGTATTTTCCAGTGTATCATAATATTCACCTCCCGAAGCATTTAAATGTCCGCCTCCGGCAAAGTATCTCGCTGCAAATTCATGTGTCGGAAATTTTCCCTTTGATCTGAATGAGAGCTTTATGAAATTCTCTTTTTCGATAAAAAGCACAGAAAAGTAAATTCCTTTAATTGATAATGGCATGTTTACAAATCCTTCAGTATCGCCCTTTACATGGTTGTACTCTTTCAGGTCCTCCTTTGTAAGAAATATATAAGCAGTTTTTGATTCCGGAATTACCACCATTCTTTTATTCAATGCATATCCCTGTAATCTTAACCGGTGAGATGAAAAGTTATTATATATATTATTGAGTATTATTTCCTTTTCTATTCCGGTTTCAATAAGGTCGGCAACTATTCTGAAAGTTCCGGGTGAGTAAGCTCCATGCTCAAAATTTCCAGTATCAGTTATTATTCCGGTATAAATAGCTTCAGCATAAGGCCTTGTTAGAAAGGCAGTTCCGTTCATCCCACAAATTAGTTCATGAACAAGTTCTGAAGTTGAACACATTGATGGAAACGATATAATTATATCGCCAAAACTTCCGGGATCAAGATGGTGGTCAATAACAATTTTAGTTGCCGCAGACAGATTTACAAATTTCTCAGCCTCGCCAAGCCTGTTAGACTGATTAAAATCGAGAAGCACAATCAGATCTGCTTCTGAAATCAGTTGCCTTCCCTTACTTCGCTCATTTGTAAATATTGTAATTTGGTCTGCACCATCCATCCATTTTAAAAACTCCTGCAGGTTATTTGGAGCCATCATTTTTACATTCCTCGACAGGGATTTCAGGAAGTGAAATAATGCCAGTTGCGAACCTATGGCGTCCCCGTCAGGATTAATGTGGCATATAAGCAGTATATTCTTTGCAGCGGAGAAGTGTTTTGATAATTCTTTTGTATATTTGACTAAATCTATCACATTTATTTTTTTAAGTTAAGTGGATAAAGATAAAGAATATTCCTTAAGAGTATTTTATTCAATGACAACCTAAATAGTTTCAAAATATGAATAACGACATTACATTCTCAATAATTAAGCCTAATGCAGTAAGAACTGGAAAAACAGGACCAATTCTTGCAATGATAAATGAGGCCGGTTTTGAAATCTCAGCCATGCGGATGGTAAGAATGAATTTACAGCAGGCTGAAACATTCTATTCTGTTCATAATGGAAAGCCCTTCTTTAAAGGTCTGGTTGAGTTTATGACATCGGGTCCTATAATAGTAATGATATTAAAACACGAGAATGCAGTTGAAACATATAGAAAACTCATAGGATCAACCGACCCGAGTAAGGCGGAACCCGGAACAATCAGAAAACTATTTGCAGTTTCTGTACAGATGAATGCAGTTCATGGCTCAGACAGTCCTGAAAATGCTGCAATTGAGGCTAATTTTTTCTTTTCAGGAGTTGAAAGGTTCCAATAGCCTTTTATCTTAATAAATTTTATCAAAATTCCCAGGCACAAAACATTCAAGCATGTTTTGTGTTATTAGTTTTGTACAGTTTTAAAGCAAATTATGAATTCCGTTCAATCAAAAGACTTCTCTGACAGAAAAACTCTTGAGAAATATTCATCGGCATTTACTCTTTCCGATATGGAAATTTTCATTTTTCCGGATCTCTTTTATCCTCTTGTACTTGCCGATATTATGTCACCTGAATTGTGGAAGTGGAGAGAAGACCCATGGTTCAAGGATATCGAAAAGAAGAGTTTTACAAATAAAGCCAACAGAATAAAGCAGTATATTATTCAGAACTATGTGTTCAATTTAGATCTTTCAACCTGGGGACTTACTACTAAAACATCAGAAATTGCGAGGTTCAGTGATTTTTTCGATATGGATATGCTGAAACAATCGAATGCATTATTTGGTTATGAAGGAGATAAATATTATTTCGATATTGATATCAGGAAACATTTTGGCCTTGATAAATATAATTCCGATGTAATTCCTTACTGGAAGACTGAAACAATTGAGGCAATGGGAGCCTTCAGGCACAAGGAAAGCTTCACAACAGGTGCCGGTGAATGTGTGTCATTATCTGCTCTTTATGCATCTGCCATGTTTGTTGTCGGACGAGTGCCCCTTGAAAAAATATTTTTGATAGCAACCCCCCTTCACTCGCAAAACTTCATTATAGAAAAAGACGGGCTTATAACAAATAACCGACGCATTGTTACTAAAAATATGTGGTTTAACGGGACCTCTCTTTCAGAAAAAGCAAGGAGGGCAATGGAAAACGAAAAGGTAACAATTGTATCGCATATCTCAGGCTACACCCACACCCTTTACAATGAAGCTACTATTGACAATAATGCATATGAGGTTTTCTCAGTAAAACTTAAGGAGTTTCTCCGGGCAAGTCTTACAAATCTTATCTTCATCAACTTCCTGCGTTTTAAATCAAAGTATAAATCCCTGTTCCAGTTTAAATGCGAATGTTCCGGAAAACAGAGATATATCTCCCTGGAAAAGATGTTTGAATATGAACATACGAGTAAATTTAATGTATCTGAAGAGGCAAGGGAATCGCTTGTGAAAGAGATTGAGGGAGATGAGTTTCATCTTTCTCCGATTGCCGGGAAAATAATGCTTAACGATTTTGAGGAGATCCTTGAAAAAAGCTATAACAGATCATTGATTGAAATTGAAAATGAATTTTTAGCAATTGCAGGTTCAGAGTACAGGGAGATTATCCAGGAAATGGTTAAAGATATTAAGGACTTCATTTTAACTGATCCTAAAATTCCTGAGAATAATAAAACCTATTTAAACCCTTTCAGACTTAGTATATCGGAAGAAGACACCCGCGAAAAGATAATTTCGCATATAACAAAAAATGCATCAAAGTCTGAACAGGCTCTCATTGCACTTTATGTTTACAGGGATATGGAGAATATTGACTGGGTCCCTTTCATAAAAGCTGCAATTGAAAGAAATCCTGTTTGCTTCAACGACCTGAATGACAGAACCATATCTGACCTGGAACAGATCCTTAATCAGATGTCAAATGATTCTATTTATCCCGGTAAAAGACTGGCCCTGCCAGATGAGGTATGGAATTTCAGAATGGGAGACGGAATCGAAAAAGCACTATTACTGGCTGATTTTCTTAGCTTTAGAGATAAATCAAAGAAAATTTATATCGAAATTGAAAATAAGAAAGTTATTGTTAGAAGTGATAGTAAAACATTTCATTTTACATCTAATAAAAACCTCAGGAAGATAATTACAATCGATGGTAATAACTATAAGGCAGATTAAGTGTACTTAAAACACTTATTTGGTCTCCATTCAGTGTATAGGGTTTCCGGATATTATGGAATTAAATTGTACTTTCTATCTTAAAACTATATCCTTTACAACTTCGCTGCCGGCTTTTTCATTAAGCTTTTCCTTAAGTGCCTCTCGGAGCATTAATAGTTCATTTCTGACCACAGAAGAATTCAGGTGAACAAAAAGAACATGGTCTTTAAAATATATTTTTGAAGTCCTTGAACTAATGGCCCTGCCAACAATTTCTTCCCATGAGTTAATAACCCCTGCCTCACCTAGCTTATCACCTATATTCATCTCCCTGATATAATCCTTCAGGGCCTCACCAAGTGTAATTGTTTTGCTTCGTCTCATCTGTTCAGATTATTTCTTTAAAACTTCTTCAACACCGTTTCCCGCTATCCTGAATAATTTATAATCAGTTTTGTGTGAGGATAAGATGTCCTGCAGGCGGCTCTGATGAGTATCTGTAATAAAAATCTGTCCAAAACGATGGTTTCCTACCAGCCTTATTATCTGTTCTACCCGCTCGGCATCGAATTTATCGAATATATCATCGAGAAGCAATATCGGTGATAATCCTGCTTTCCGCTTTATGTAGTCGAATTTTGCCAGTTTAAGAGCAACAAGGTATGATTTCTGCTGTCCCTGCGATCCAATCGCTTTTATAAAATAATCATCCATTTCAAGAAGCAGATCATCTTTATGTATTCCTATGGTTGTATATTCAAGAAACCGATCCTTTTCAAGTGAATTCCCGAGAGCTTCCTGGAAATTTCCTTCTGACAAATGAGATCTGTATCTGAGACTTACCTTTTCCTTACCTGATGAAATAAGTGAATAGTATTCCTGAAATACAGGAATCAGTTCATTAATAAGTATTTCACGTTCATTATATACATAACTCCCATACTTTATTAACTGTGAATCCCATACAGCAAGTACATCGCTGTCGAATTTACCTGATGTTCTGAAATCTTTAAGCTGCTTATTTCTCTGCTGAAGTGCTTTACTATACCTGAGTACTGAGTCGAGATAATTACCATTATACTGACTTACAATCTTGTTCATGAACTTCCTTCGGTCCTCACTCCCCTCGGTAATTAGAGCACTATCAGCCGGTGAAATCATAACAACAGGATACCTGCCAACATGATCCGAAAGCCTCTGATACTCCTTCCCGTTTCGTTTAAGAAGTTTTTGTTTCTGTTTCTGAAAAGCGCAGTAAATCTGATCTTCAGTACCTTCTCTTTCAAATGTTCCCTGAATTATGAAGTAATCCTCTCCATGTCTTATGCTTACACTATCTATATTATTAAAAAAGCTCTTTGTAAGTGACAGATAGTGAATTGCATCAAGAATATTCGTTTTACCAACACCATTGTTTCCTACAAAGCAATTTATCTTGGGCGAAAACTCAAGCTCATTAAGCTCATAGTTTTTAAAATTTGTCAGGGCAAGTTTCTTTAAATACATTCAGACAAGAATAAGTGAACATTCTGATGACAAAGTTAAAAAATAAGAGATGAATCTTAACATTTTTTTTGCCACGAAAGCGCGAAGGAGCAAGGTATGTTTGAGAGTCTATCAGTCAATTTTTCTATTTTTTAGAATATTTGTTTCTTAATTACCTGAAAAAAATTACTTTTGCGGTGGTAAAATTTGAAGTTAATAAGTAAAAACCGGTATGGCAAAGAATAAAAAGGATGATAATCCACAGACAATTTCGAATGTTGAGGAGACACTGACCAGAACAGAACATTTTCTTGAAAAGAATTACAAGAGTTTATTAATTGGTTTAGGTGTAATAGTTGTATTGGTAGGAATTGTCTGGCTCGGAAAAATGTATGTTGGAAAGAGAAATGAAGAGGCTCAGTCTCAGATGTATCAGGCAGAAAAATACTTCGAGAAAGATTCGCTTAAACTGGCTTTGAACGGTGATGGAAATTATCTGGGTTTCATAGATATTAACAAAGACTATAAGTTAACTACTGCCGGTAACCTTGCTTGCTATTATGCAGGAGTTTGTTATCTGAAAATGGGTAATTATCAGGAAGCGATAACCTATCTTGATAAATATTCAAAGAAAGATAAGGTAATTGGGTCTATAGCAATAGGTGCAACCGGTGATGCTTATGTTGAATTAGGTGATCTTGATAAAGGAATTGCAAAATATATGGAGGCTGCTGACTTTGCCGAAAATTCATTTAATACTCCGTTATATCTTATGAAAGCGGGTGAACTGTACGAGATGAATGGCAAATTTGCTGAAGCGCTTAAGACATATGAAAGAATACAGGCAAAATATCCGGAGAGCACTGAAGGTTCATCAATTGATAAGTATATTGCAAGAGTAAAGCTGCTGATAAAATAACTTACAGAACGAACTGAATAAAACTTAAGCGCATCCGGCTCACTACAATTTTGAGGCAGATGCGCTTTTTAATTTAATCTTATGAGCACAACAGATTTATCGGCTTACGATCAGGAAAGTGTTCCGGATGCCATTAAAATGAGATTCGGAATTGCAGTATCGGACTGGAACAGCGAAATTACCTGGGCTTTGCTTAAGGGTGCAGTTGACACACTGAAGAAGCATGGAGCATCGGAAAAAAACATTATTGTAAAACATGTTCCCGGAACATTTGAACTTACACTTGGTGCACAGTTCTTCGCAGAGTACGACGATGTTGATGCAGTAATTTGCATAGGTTGTGTGATACAGGGCGAAACACCTCATTTTAACTATATCTGCCAGGGTGTTACACAGGGAATTACTCAACTGAATATGGAATATAATATTCCCTTTATTTTCGGAGTATTAACAACTAACACCCAGCAACAGGCAGCTGACAGAGCAGGTGGTAAGCATGGCAATAAAGGAGATGAAGCTGCTGTAACTGCAATTAAGATGGCAGCACTTCAGCGTAATATGGAAAAGTAATTCTATCTGAGTATTTTCCTGACAAATGCCACAGTGAAGTATGACATCATAAATACCCCCATAAATCCTTCAAATCCGGCGATAACTCTGCTCAACCCGGTCGGGAATGTATCTCCGTAACCTATAGTGAAGAAAGTAATTGCAGCATGGTAAAATGATTGTATAAACATGCTCAGATTATCAGGGTTATTAACAGCTGATATTATTTTCCCAAGCCCCATCAACTCTACCAGATAGTATGCAAGTCCGAATGAAAACCAGAAAAAAACCACACTAAGAAGAACCCTGCCTGGTGAAGTTGCATATAGTCCGATTTTATCAAAAAGAAACCACTGGAATCCATATGAAATAAAACTAGTAGTCTTTTTTATGCCACCTTTTTCCCTCTGTTCTGTCAGAGAGGACAATGCTTCGTATCGTTTAAACATAATATAAGCTTCATCCTCATCCTCATACTTACCTGTATTTCTGAAGTTTTCTTTAAGAATCCTGAACTGCTCAGCTTTCTGACGCAATGTAGTTCCTTCCTGAACGAGAATGCCATCTTTGCACTTATTGTGTTTCCAGTCGATATATACTTTCCCGAGGAGCCTCATTCCGGACATATCGATTGTTTTTATATCCACCTGAAAATCAAACGGTTCAAGATCAATTATATCGCGTACAATTGTATCTGATATATCAAGTAACTGAGCCTTATAAAGACGAAGATCAAAATACTGATCAAGATGACAAGATCTTAGCGAAAGAGATTTTACCTTCGATTCATAAAAACTTACATCGCCTGAGCCAAATTCAGTTCTTTCAAAACTCAATTCAGTATCAGCCATTTCCATCAGGTTAAAATTCTTGGGACCCGAGCCCATTTCCGCTTTTTTAAACTGAATCTTTCCTGCCTTTGAAGATGCTCCTTCAAAGTTAACCTCCCCGTTACCAAAAACTGAACGGTTGAAATTAATTCTGCCTGACCCGAAATCAACAGTTCTGAAGTCAACACGGCTGTTACCGAATTCAGTCCGTTCAAACATTATCTCACATTCGCCAAAAACTGAATAGTGAAAATCGACCTTACCACCGGATATTCGGGTAACCTTGAAATTAAACCGGCCGCTGTTAAACCTGGTATTTATAAAGAGCAGCTCGCCACCGTTAAATTCCGTATTGGCAAAACTGACCTCTCCATTGCCAAATTGAATATCCTGAAAATCTTTTATTCCATCCCTTACAATAGCATTCTTAAAAAGAAAATCTCCTTCATCAAATGTCGATCCTGCAAATTCAATATTTCCATCACGGAAAAGAGTATTTGAAAATATAACATTTCCTTTACCAAATACAGATCCCGTGAAAAGCGTTTTACCTTTGGCAAAATGAGCACCGTCAAAACTTACCTCTCCCTCTGTAAACGAAGAATATGAAAAGTCAGTGCATACTTTTGCTTCAAAAAATGAATTCCGTGCTGAGAAGTTTTTCAGAATAACAGGATCTTTTTTATCCAACCCGCTATGACGCCTGTACGAAGCAAGTGAGAACTCAGGCATATAGAAATTATCAAGGTTAAGATCCTCTCCTTCCTTTATCATATTATAGATCTGCTTGATATCAATGGCACCGAAAAGTTCAGATGCTATTTCATCTTGCTTTTTGTCATAAAAAGTAACTATCGCAGTCCTGGGACATGTTCTGCCATCATCAGCTATAAACTTAACATTCTTTATTTCAACATGATAACCTGAATACCCTGTAATCATATCTTTTCAGTATAAAAGTTAAGCTAAACTATTAAAAAAAAACAACATTACAGTTAGTTTTGGATCTCGTTACCTTAAACAGAGATTTCTGTAAGGACAAAACGAACATTTTCCGTAATCAGCAGTCATTGAAAAAGGTTCGCTTTTACTAAAAATTAAGCCAATAACATCTTTTAAACCGGAAAGAAACTCATCTCTGATTTGCTGATAGTCATCAAGTTCATACTCTGTTTTCCTGTCGATACCAATTCTGAGCTTATCGGAAACGTAATCGCCCGAAATTTTTTTAACATTATATACAGAAGGTCTTACTCTTTTACCGGGGAAGGAAGACAGATATGCTTCACAATACAATAAAGTCTGCAGCCACCCATCACTGTCTTTCTTTCTGTCATCAGTAAACAATTCGCCAATCGATGCTATTTTTTCTGAAACAAATCCGGTCTTATAATCAACAATTCTTGTAACTCCGGATACCATATCTATCCTGTCAACTGTACCCCCTGTCATGAGATGTATTTTGATACCATCAGATAATGCACTTAAACTGAAACTGAATTGTTCTTCAAGAGCCAGAATGGTAACGGGTGAAATAGCATTGTCGGCCTGAATAATCCGCTTCACATAAGCAAGAATTATTTCTTTTGTAATCAACTCATTCCCCCCTGCCAGTCCTGAATTACTATCTCTGTAGATTTCACTGATTACATCCTTTATAACAGATTGAAGAGAGGAACTATCATAAAGAATATGTTTAAGCAGTTCCCCGGAAAGAACTTCACCCTTGTATGTGTTATAGATGCGTTTCATAGCCTCGTGCAAAAAATTTCCGACCATCGCCGGATCTATTTCATTTGCAGGAAGATCTGGTTCTTTAAGATTATTTACATACCGGTAGAAAAATTTCATTCTGCAACCGAGCCAGGTGTTTATTGCAGAAGGCGAAAGAATTCTCACCTTATCTCCTTCAATGTATCTTGCACTAAGTTCATTAGTATGCTGCTCATTTCTTTCAATCAGGTTACCGATTGAGGAATGTGATTTTATCTCAAAGCTAAGATCAAAAAAATCGGGCTTCAGGTTTTTATTATACTTCATCTGAGTCAGAAATCTGCTCATTTCTCCGCTTCTTAATCCGTCGGAATTTGAATTGTATGCGAAAGTTACATTTTCCGCTCTCTGAAGAAGCCTGTAAAAATGATAGGCAAAAATTGATTCCTGATGATTAATTGAAGGCAATCCGAATGCTTCTCTCAAAGAAAACGGAATAAAAGAAGAACCGGATGAAACTGCAGGCAAAACCCCTTCATTAACCGAAAGGATAATTAGATTCTTAAAATCAAGCGCCCTTGTTTCAAGGATGCCCATTATCTGAATCCCGGATAATGGTTCTCCTGAAAATGGCACAGATTGCATCCGCAGCATACGGTCGAGAATCCTGATATATGTTTGTGAGGTAAATTTAACCTCGGGATTGGTTACAATGGATTCAAGCCTGTTTATTGACAATACAATTCTATAGATAAATTCATTCCAGATATTTTGCTGTACACTGTTATTCTCTGCTTCTGAAAATTTCAAAGCAAGAAGTGAAAGCAAATCTCTGAAATAATCAGAAAGCAGTTCTGGTGTATCCCGTCGTTGAAAAATATTTGAAAGTAATCCCGTGTTTATAAAACTTTGAGAATTAACCCATTGCGGATTAGTACTTTTCAAATCCTCAAACAGAGCTAACTCAGGTTCTGTAAGTATTTGCTCCATAAGAGGGTGCTTAAATACTGAACTTACAATTCTGAAATTAAACAGAGAGACTCCATTGGAGACAACAGATGTTGACTGAAGATCCATCAGTTGCTTTACCAGTGTATAAACCAGACTCTGTTTTAAAGGATATCCCATTGTAATATTTATGTCAGGAATATTTTCAGGGAGGCTTGTAAGCACGGGCATCAAAAGGTTTTCATCGGCAAGTACAACAGCTGTATGATGTGCATTTCCTGAGTTTAGTCCAGGCAATTCAGAAATCAGCTGCGAAATCAGCTTAACCTGCGCAACATCAGATGAGGCCTCGATTACACGACGGGTAACATTATTTTTTAAAGAAGAAAGCATTGTATTGTAATCCCATTCCGGAGCCATATCATTGCCAAAAACCCTGATATTGTCGGCAAGGAATAAGCCGGCTGAATTCAGATTACCCTCCTTCATATATGAATTGTCATAATCCCAATAAAAACGTGCCTTTCCCTCAGTTTTAAAACTTTTCATTACGGCTTTTTCACATTCATTAAGGGCATTAAACCCTATGAAATGGACAAGATCCCATTCTGCACTATGAGTAAGTATAATCTCTTTGCTTTCTGCAAGATCTCTGAATATCATCCCCTCGTAAGCCAGATTTTTCTCTCTCAGCGACCTGCGGAAGGATGCATATATATCGGCCAAAACAGACCAGATACTGATAAAACCGGCCTTTTCATTCGTTGGCTTCACAGGATCAAAATTTGTCCAGAATCTTTTTACTATCTCTGCCTGAGATTCTGTAAAGCCACCGAACTGCTGATCTATATTTTTAATATCCAATACATTACGAAACAATAACGAGGCATCTACAAGGTACTTGTCAATATCATCAAAATCACCCAGCAACATATCGCCCCAGAAATAAAAATCATCAAAACTTTCAGGAGATTTCTTTAAATTCCTGTAAACCTTATACAGCTCAAATAAAAGAATCTCATTGCCTGCCACCTGTAGGGTTGAATATGATCTGAAAAGTTCATTAATTGTGAGGGTGGAAGGCGCCCACACCGGCTTTTCTATTCCGGCTGCAAGATATTTAAGAAAATAGAGGCCCGCCCTCCTGCTCGGAAATACCAGGCAATGACGGTTCAGATTATTCCCAAACTCCCGGTATAGTGACGAGGCTATATTCTCAAGAAAATAGTCCATTAATTATTCTTTTTGTCTTGCCGTCGTGCGGTCTTGCAGTCATGCAGTCTTTTTTACTTTTGTCTTTATACTTTTATCTTTTGTCTTTATACAACCGGCCTTGCCATGTATCAAGTTCTTCCATTCTCTTTTCGATAAGACTTACTATCTGATCTGTTCTCTTTTTGCCCCAGCCTTCCCCGGTCAAAAATCGTAAAGGGGCCTCACCTGTGAATCGTTCAATAACGATCGACGGATTCATCCTTTCAATAAAAGTTATAAAGAACTCAAGATACTCCTCCCATGAAAAAAGCTTAAAATCAGAAGGTTTACTCAGGAATTCCTTTTCCATTGCTGTTCCTTTAATAATCTGAAGCTGATGAAATTTCACAGTTTTAAGTGGCAGCGATGAAATGATCCCTGCCTGCTCAAGCATCTCTTCTCTTGATTCGCCAGGCAAACCAAAAATAAAATGGGCCCCGGTGTTAATGCCGAGTGCTGCAGTTTTTCGCACTGCCGATTCAGCTTCCTCAAAGGTATGTCCGCGGTTTATTCTTAGCAGGGTCTTGTTATAACACGACTCAATGCCATACTCAACAGCTATATAATTCTTTTCAGACAGCTTTTTAAGGTAAGCCAGTTTTTCATCGTCGATGCAATCGGGCCTGGTACCGATTATAAGACCAATTACACCGGGGTAATTAAGGGCTTCCTCATATAATGCCTTCAATCTGTCGATTGGTGCATATGTATTTGAAAAAGCCTGAAAATATGCAAGATATGAAACTGCTTCACTGTATCTCCATTTGTGAAATTCAATCCCCTCACCTATCTGGTCAGAGACCGATTTCGCCGGTTGGCAGTAAGAAGGATTAAATGCATCATTATTACAGTAGGTGCAACCTCCCGATCCTTTCGAACCATCGCGGTTTGGACAGGTAAATCCGGCATCGATTGAAACCTTCTGAACCCTGGCGCCATAAATATTCCTGAAATAGTTGGAATATGCATTAAACCTGCGTTCATGTCCCCATGGATAGCTCCGGATATTTTTATTTTCTTCTGACATCTACGCGGTTACAATTTTGTTTTTATCAACATACCAGATAAATGCTTCGGTGTTTTTATATCCCATTTCTGAAAGAAGTCCACGGTACAGGTTAACCTGTTCAATGTATTTATCATTTTCACTGCCGAATTTAAAATCTATAACAGTTGCTTTTCCATCCTTAATAATCACCCGGTCGGGACGACGTGTATTTCCGGATGTCAGGAGGATTCCGGCTTCCTTCATTATTACTGCATCGGAAGAAAACCAATCTGATACCCGGGGTAAAGCGATTAAGGCATTAACTTTCTTCTCAATTTCATCTGACTGGTCATGAGGCAATTTACCGTCAATAACCAGTTTTCTAACAGCCATTTTAATATCAGCAGAAGTATTTATTCCTTCAAAAACCTCATGCATAAGTTTACCATAATTAATCTTTTTTCTTAATTCCTCATTTCCGGAAGAAAAATAGTTCTCGCCATGAAGTTTAAGCTTTAAAGATTCCATAGATCGGCTGACATGGTAACCAGATGAAGCAATATTCTTATTTTCAGTCTGTTCCTTTTTATTTTCAGGCAGTTTTCCGTATTCAAACCGGCATTTTTCAGAAGAATAATATTCACTCAGATTCAACATAGATTCGCTTTTGTATTCACCACCTGATGTAAAAGCATTTTTAAGAACACCGGCCATTGTACTGCCGGATTTAGGATTGGAAACAGAAAATCCATATATGGCCTCCATCGACCTTGTCATGGCAACATAAAGCAGGTTTATGTTATCAAGATAAGCAGATGATTTCTCTTCCCTGTAATCGTCTGAGAAAATGGTCTCAAGCAAGTCTTTGCCGTACTTAACCGGAATTATACCAAGTTCGTTAAACGGGGATGCTTTGGGCCTGACCCAGAGTACCTGTTGTTTGACCGGAATATGATCAAGATTCCATGAGAGGAAAGGAAGAATTACAATTTTAAACTCAAGACCTTTTGATTTATGAATTGTAAGAATCCTCATGGCATCCTGACTGCCTGGCAACACAACAGATTTTCTTGATCCTGTAGATTCCCACCACTCGAGAAATGACTGAATATCAGAATTCTTACTACCAGTAAAATTCACAACAAAATCCTGGAAAGTATTCAGATAAGCAACATTCCAGGAATACTTCCCAAGATCAAAAAACCTGATTATACTTTCAATAGCTTCAAATAAAGGCACCTGTTTTATACCTTGCAGCAGCGCTTCGTAGCCATCGGGGAAATATGTCCGCGTAACTTCAATAAGGTTCCGGCTTACCAGAGGAGACTTATCTGCATCAGATTTGCCAGCCGCCAGCAGGTAATATCTTAACAATGAAGCCAGTGATATCATGTCGGCAGGATTATTAACTACCTCCAATGCGGAAATTATAAAGCAAATAACTGGGGAGTTTGAAAGAAGTAAAGAATCGTTTGAAACTACATTGAAATTGTATCCTTTGTCATTATTATTATTCGAATAGTCTATTAATGATTTCAAAATCATAGCCCCTTCCCTGCCATTCCTGACAATGATGCCAATATCCGATGCGCGGTATCCACTATCCTGTACAGATTCAATAATTGAAGGAATCCGCTCAAGAACCTTTTCCTCCCACTTCCTGTCAGGTTCATTTTCCAGAAATTCAATGCTTACATATCCGTCGGGTTTGTTACCCGGATCTTTCTGAACAGCCTCTGAGTATATTTCGCGGAAGCAGACCGGTAAGGAATCATCTGCGAGAGTCTGATCAATCTGCGATGGGACAATTGTAAACAGGGCATTATTAAACCTTATAATATTTGAGTGGCTCCTCCAGTTTGTTGCCAGGGGCTCGACAAGAAACCTGTCATTATCCACCTGATTCTTAAGCACTTTACCAAGAATATGCCAATCGCTGTTTCTCCACCTGTAGATCGATTGTTTTACATCTCCCACAACAAGATTATCAAAACCCTCCGACATACTATTTGCAATGAGAGGCTCAAAATTATTCCACTGAATTATTGAAGTATCCTGAAATTCATCAATCATGAAATTCTCGTACCTGTTACCAACTTTCTCATATATAAAAGGTGACTGATCGCCTCGTGTTATCAGATTCAGAATTTCACCGGCATCTGAGAGGAGAAAAGTATTTTCGGAGGAACTTATCTTGTGAACATTCTTTAATACATCTGACAAGATTCCAAGTGCAAAAATGTTTCTAAGAACTGAGCCTGCGCTATTATATGAAATGATATTCGCATCATAAAAAGTAATTGCTTCAGCAAGTATCCCACCTAAACCATCGTCAATTGCAGACTGAAGCTGCGGAGCTGGTGTGCCGGTTGACCATCGCGGAGGATCATTCAGTATTCCGCGGACATAACTGTTAGGTTCAGTAATATTTCCTTCTGCAAGTGACTTTATAAATTTTGGTACTCCCTTTCCTTTTTGGAAGAACATATCTTCGGAAAGATCAAATGAAGAATAAATCATCATTGCCAGTTTTCCCGATTCACCCATTTTCTTTTCAAATTCCGAAGAAATTGATTTAACTTTTTCAATATAAGCCAGAAGAAAATCCTTATCCTCAAGATTTGATCTCTCATCGGCTGAGAGAATTTTATAGTTCTCCTTAAAAAGTTCTTCAGCGAGTTTTACTATCCCTTTCTTAAGATTCCAGGTTTTCTCTTCTTCAATATTGTTCAAAGCATAAGTAATCAGCCAGTTCCTGAGCTTAACATCTTCTGATGCTGAGTTAATCATCTCATCAACAGCAGAAGAGAGAATTATTGAATGATCAAGTTCAATATTAAATCCGGCATGAAGTCCAGCCTCCCTGGCAAAAGCTCTAAGAATTTTCTGGAAAAAACTGTCAATTGTTGAAACTGAGAATCTTGAGAAATCATGCAGAATTGCATTTAGTATCTCCCCTGCTTCCTGCCTGATCCACTCTTCACTTTTCTTTGTTTCAAGCAATAGTCCTGAAAGATAATCTGACTTCTCACCAGCTGATAATCTATGAAGGTGATCAAGAATCCTTGACTTCATTTCAGCAGTTGCTTTATTTGTAAAAGTGACCGCAAGAATTCTCCTGTAATTATACCGCGAACGGAACAAAGCAGAGAGGTAAATGCCTGTAAGCTTGTAAGTTTTACCCGATCCTGCCGAAGCGCTATATATGGTAAGTGTACCTTTTCCCATTGTGCTAAAGTTAATGATTTTTTGCCCCCAACCCCCCTAAAGGGGGCTTAACTTTTACTATCTTTGAGGCGTGAAAAAAAAGGTTGTAATAGGTCTCTCCGGTGGTGTTGACTCGAGTGTAGCCGCATGGGTTCTGAAAGAACAGGGCTATGAAGTTATTGGTCTGTTTATGAGGAACTGGCACGATACAACCGGGTTAATCCAGAGCGAATGTCACTGGGAAGATGATCTTATGTTTGCTGAGATGGTTGCAAGGAAGCTATCAATACCATTTCACCAGGTCGACCTGAGTGTTCCTTACCGTCAGAGAGTTGTTGATTATATGTTTGCTGAATACGAAAAGGGCCGGACACCAAATCCGGATGTATTATGCAACAGGGAAATAAAATTCGATTCATTCGCCGAAGAGGCGAGAAAACTTGGAGGCGATTTTGTGGCAACAGGACATTATTGCCGGAAAGAAACAATAAGTGTAAATAATACACTTGTATACAGACTTCTGGCAGGAAATGATCCCAATAAGGATCAGAGCTATTTCCTGTGTCAGGTAAGTCAGGAGCAATTATCTACAGCATTGTTTCCGATTGGCGACCTGAAAAAACCTGAAGTGCGCCAGATAGCTGAAAAACTCGGACTGGCAACAGCTCAGAGAAAGGATTCGCAGGGAATATGCTTTGTCGGAAAGGTTGATCTTCCAACATTTCTGCAGCAGAAGCTTGAAGCAAAGAAGGGAGATATTATAGAAATAGTTAATGAGGTTGAAGAGGTTGAAGAGGTTGAAAAGGTTGAAGAGGTTGAAGGGAAATCAACCGATTTAAAAGGTGATGGTTTTCCATTAGAAAATGTTTCGGATGAGATCTTGCTTCAATTAACTGAATCTGAAAAATATAAACCATCCTCAGGCAGGATTATCGGAAAGCATAACGGGGCCCATTTTTTTACTATTGGTCAGAGAAAAGGCATGAACATCGGAGGATATAAGGAACCGCTGTTTGTTATTGCAACTGATGTATTGAATAACATTGTTTATGTTGGCGAAGGGCAGGAACATCCTGGACTCAACCGAAAGGGCCTCTTTATTAAGGGTGATGAGATACACTGGGTAAGAGAGGATCTGCAAATGAAAGCCGGTGAAATCCGCGACTATATGGTAAGGATAAGATATCGTCAGCCCCTACAGAAAGCCAGACTATATTTTCGTGATAAAGGATTGTTCGTAATATTCGATAAACTTCAGCGGGGAGTGGCTCCCGGTCAGTTTGCTGCATGGTATGACGGCGATGAAGTTATTGGTTCGGGAGTGATAGATAAGTAGGCTCATAGCACAGAGCATGCTTCGACTTAGCTCAGCAGTAGCGGGGAGCGTAAAGCGTAGAGAAAGGAACAACAACACCTAAAAATACTTTAAAGCTTATTTTCTGGCTTTAAGTAATTCCACTTCTTTTTTAAGAATATCTATTTCCTTTTGCTGGTCTTTAATTGCCTGCAGAAGAATTGCAGTTAATGCGTTAAGGCTTACAGCTTTATAACCATTGGCATCAGTTTTTACAGCCTCCGGGAAAGAGGCCTCAATATCCTGGGCGACAACCCCAATAAATTTCGAATCAAGGGAGGGATCACCTTTTGTGATAACATCAGTGTAATTGTACTTAATAACCTGCATCTCCTTGACTTTTTCAATCACACCGTCACCTTCCATAGATTTAACATTCTGCTTCAAACGAATATCTGAAGGGTAATAGAATCCAACAGTTGAATAAGCTGACCCTGAAATATAAAGCTGATAACTCAATGAAGGAGCAGAATTTATACCTACCCTTGAGTTAAGTCTTAACTGTTTCAAAAGAAAGTCTCCATAAATCAGGGCAGCTGACGATGTATTATTACTATTATCAATATAGAGTTTATCAGAACCTGTCTCATTATATCCTGCCCATTTCCCTATAAATACATTGTTGGAACCTGCAACATTACTGTAGCCTGCTGCAGGGCCAATTGCAGTATTGTAGGCACCTGTTGAATTCATGTGTCCGGCATTCGGACCGATATTAGTATTATAATCTCCAGTCGTATTATCGTGACCCGACTGGTGTCCGAAAAATGCATTTCCATCTCCTGATGTTGAATTTGTACCTGATTGAAACCCCATAAATGTATTATAATCCGCGGTAATATTCTTCCCTGCCGAATTACCTACAACGGAGTTATAATTCCCTTCAGAATATTCACCAGCACTGTTTCCGACATACACGTTCCAGCCTCCGGAAATGTTATCTGCTCCGCTAAGGTTTCCCAGGAATGTATTATAGGACCCGGTAGTATTGGCATAACCTGCATCGCTTCCAAGCACAACGTTCTTCTCTCCTGCTGTTGTGGCCTGACCCGCATTATTACCAACCAGAACATTATAGTCGCCCAGATTATCAAACCCTGCAAAATTACCAATAAAAACTCCGGCAATTCCCATATTGTTATAGCCTGCGTCTGTTCCAATAGCAACGTTATAGCTTGCCGTATCGTTCATATAACCTGCTCCCATTCCTATAAATACATTCTGTTTACCCTTTTCGTTATTAAAACCTGCTTCCTGTCCTAGAAAAACATTATAAATTCCGTTATTGTAATATCCTGCCAGTGTCCCTATTGCTACATTATAACCTGCCGAACTGGTTGCAGTATGCTTAGCCCTTTTCCCGGCACCATTTCCTATGTATACATTGGAGAGGCTTGTCTCATTAGCATACCCGGCATGTTTACCCATAAACACGTTATAACTTCCGGAGGTATTGTTTAGTCCTGTAGAATCGCCGAAAAACGTATTTGATTTTCCTGTAGTATTTTTATACCCCGACATATAACCAACGAAAGAGTTGTACAGCCCGGTTGTATTATTTTTACCGCTTTTTTGTCCTATGAAGTAGTTTTGAGGTGTAAGATCAATAAAGTTTCCTGAATTACCTTTGGCTGTGGAAAATCCACCAATCGAAAACCCCCCTTTTGATCCTTTCGCCGCATCCTTTACATATATCCTGGTACTGTCGCGATAAACTCTCATATAAGGCTGTGAAGCAGCCTTATCGGAACCAAATCCGCCGATTGAAAATCCTCCTTTAGACCCTTTGGCTCCGTCATCTACATATACCCTTACACCTTCATTATATACAGCAAAAACAGTTTGACCAGTAAGGTTCTTAACCTCAAAAAGAGCCTCCTCCACCGATGTGGTTGTTCCGGTAACAGATAACTTGTTCATACTTCCCGAGAAATTATCGGCTACCATTGCATAGGGTACGGTCCAGAGTTTGGCCGATCCCATGTTTTTCCAGGCATTCTGATAGTAAACCTGGGTTTTAATGAATCTGGCTGATGCCTTCCAGCTAATTGCACTGAATGATGCCACAGTAGAAGTGCTTTGCCTTGACCCTGAACCCAGCACCACAGAGAATACTCCGTTTGAATTTGTTTTTACAACTGAATGAAGCTCTTCCCAGATGATAACAGGCACAATAGTATCAGAGAGGATACTCAGCTTTACCTGAATGGTTTGGCTCCTGATTGGATTTCCGGTAGCATCTCCGGCGAGTGCCTGATAGTTGAATCCCTGGGGAACCTGTGAAGACAAGAGATAAAAGGAAAAAGAGAAAAGAAAGGAGAAAATGAGTTTTGCTTTCATAGCTATGAGGTTTTAAGGCTCAATGGCGATACGGCGTATGGGTGCTTAGCCATATAAGCCTGATTCTTAATAACAAAGAATTGAAAACAAGTTATATAATAAGCAAGTTATGACAAAAGGAAATACGAGTCAAGTTTTTTTCAGACACCGAAAACTGCAGATGGCAAATAATTCAGGTTTACCCGTTGCAAAAGCCTAATTGAGAAGCCTGTAAACACTTATTAAAATAGAAACGACCCTTTACTTAGAATAAAGGGTCGTTTTTTTCAAAATGGATTTATTACTGTCCTAAAATCAAATCGAAGGCAGCACCTAGTTTTGCATCACTCTTCTTATCCCAGATGGATATAGTACAGTGAATAGGATTTTTTACTTCAAGTGAAGAAAATACCAGATTTGATGATACCTGTGAAGCAAAATCAGTAGCACTTATACCTGTATCTGTATAATCAGCAAATAGATCATCATAGTTCACAAGCTGCTCTCCTGCATCATCAGAAGCTTTAATACTTAAACCAGGAAAAACAAGTCCAGCTTCTTCCTTTAAGCCTGAAAGTCCTTCGAAAAGCAAGTAAACCTTATCATTTAACTTAACTTTATTATCGGTGATTACCTTTTCTTCAGCTGCCGAAAATAAATATATTTCCTTATAAGTAACATTTGAGGAAGTAAGAGCTATTTTCTCATTGGGAATTACTTTGAAATTTAGCCTGGCAGTGTATGTCCCTTTGTCTTTTTTATCTTTCATCATGACAGTGAGGGTATAATCTCCGCCAGAATGTATCGGATCAGCAACTGTAACGTTCGATTGTAATAAAAGAGGAGACAAATTTATACCATCGGGATAGTTTTTATACATGTCTCTTGAAACCAGCAAAGTGTCGCCGGCAGAACCGGTCACAATAAGATCCATTTCAGGGAAGACTCTGTTGTTTTCTTTCTTAAATCCCTCAACATTATTGAAATTGAGATAAAATTCATCACCATATGTAAACGTATTGCTGTTTACTTTCTCTCCATTTACAGTTAAATAAACATCATCGCAGGAAATTAGATCTCCGCTTGCTGTTAATCCGGTTAACAAATCAACCTTTACTGATTTACTGAAGTTACAGGCTCCAAGTGACAGAGTCAGAAGAAGGATAACAATTTTAGTTTTCATATGATTACTATTTATTTGAATTTAATAAAAGTGATACAGATTTTTCGAGTTCCTCAATTCTTTTATTCTGAGAATCTATTTGTTTTTGCTGCTCTTTTACTGCCTCGATTAATACCGGTGTTAACTTAGAGTAGTCAACTGATTTAAATCCGTCGGGTCCTTCACTTACGAGTTCCGGAAATAATAACTCTACTTCCTGCGCAATAAGCCCAATCTGTCTTGTTTTTGTAAATCCCATATTCGGGAATTCGTCAACCCGCCAGTCGAAGTTTACACCATTCATAGCCAAAATATTCTTAAGAGAATTACTTAACGGAACAATGTTCTTTTTTAACTTAATGTCTGAACCTGCCCATAATCCCGTTGTGCAAAATGCCGGGCCAAATACTACCAATCCATAGGTATCATTCAAATCAAGGTTTACCTGAAGCGCATACAATGAATTTGGGGTTGAATTGATTGAAGTATTTCCATTGAATCGCAAACTCTTTGTATTGAAGTCACCCCAGATCAGAGGTGAAGTACTTGAGCTGTTCTGAATATAAAGCTTATCACTTCCGGTTTCGTTTAGTCCTGCAGAATAACCAATAAATACGTTTCTGCTGGCTGTGGAAGAAAGATTACCTGCATTTACACCCAGGTACACGTTATAGGAGCCGGTGATGTGAGTTGCGCCAAAAGGGTCCTGTGCACCAATAAGAACGTTATCGGTAGCTCCGGCCGATTTATAACCGGTGAAATAGCCAACGTATGCATTACGCGATCCGGTTGCAGGGATAACCACAGGTGAATCGTTTGAACTGCCGGAACCTGCTCCTATTGAAACATTATCAGCTCCTGTGGTAAATGCCTGTCCGGCACTTGAACCAACGAATGTATTCTGGCGTCCGGTACTCTTCACTCCTGCTTCATAACCTACATATGTCCCGGCCTGCCAGTTGCTTAGAGAATAACCGGCCTTATACCCGATTGAAGTGGAATAACTGCTGAGTCCGCTGCTGTAACCTGCCTGGTAACCAAAGAAAGTATTGTAATCACCTTCGGTATTATTTTTCCCTACTTCAGCCCCTACAAATGAATTATAGCTTCCGAGTGTGTTAAAGTATCCGCTTGAAGCTCCGATAAAAACGTTCTGTGCTCCTTCATTATTTGTAAAACCGGCAAGATCGCCTAAAATTACATTCTGATAACCTGTTGTATTACTGGTTCCAGCATGATCGCCCAACATAATATTTCCCCAGCCTGTTGTATTATCATATCCGGACCAGTTACCCAGTAGTATATTGTAGTCACCTGAAATATTGTGATAACCTGATTCACTTCCGATAAATATGTTATCCGACCCAATGGAATTCCACAATCCGCTCTTATATCCTACAAAAACGTTATTATCACCAGTGGTAAGATTCAATCCGCTTTGGAATCCGAGAGTTGAATTGTACAGACCATCTATTAAAATTTTCTCACCACTCTGATGACCAACGAAATAGTTTTCAGGAGTCAATTTCAGAAACTGGTTTTGTGTCCCCTTTGCCTCATTAAACCCTCCGATTGAAAAGCCTCCTTTGGAGCCTTTTGCTGCAGATTCATTTACATATACCCGGGTACTATCGCGTGTTACTCTCATATATTCCTGTGAAGGAGCTTTGGCAGTACTGAATCCACCAATTGAAAACCCACCCTTTGATCCTTTATTTCCGTTGTCGACGTACATTCTCACTCCTTCATTATAAACCGCAAATACAGTCTGTCCCGTTGCATTTTTAACTTCAAACAGAACAGAATCGGGATCGGTAGTTACTCCGTTAACCCCAAGTTTTGTAATATTACCTGCCACTCCTCCGGACACCATGGCATATGGAACTGTCCATAATTTGGCTGAACCCATGCTTTTCCACACACCCTGATAATAGATTTGAGTTTTAATAAACAGCTGTGAGGCAGTCCAGTTAATATTTTTGAAAAGGGCAGCTGTTGAAGCTGGTTGCCTCGATCCGGAACCTACAACGAGAGAGAATACACCATTAGAACCGGTCTTTACTACCGGGTGCAGTTCCTCCCAAACAGTTACAGGTACAATAGTATCGGAGAGAATGCTGATTTTCACCTGAAGTGTGGCATTCCTCAACGGATTTCCAGTCTGATCAGAAGCAAGGGCCTGATAATTCAAACCCTGAGGTACTTGTGAGAATAGAAGACAAAATGTAAATGATAAAATTGCAGATAAAAGAAGTTTTGTTTTCATGTAAATTAGGTTTAAAAATCTAAACAGAAAATTAACTCTTTTTGTTCAAATTAAGTTAACCGGGATGCAATTATAATTGAGGAATCTGATGAAAGATAAAGAATTCTATTTAAACAGAAGATTAACCTTTGGGTCGGTAATGATGGTCAGATTACTTCCCGAGTTTATTTTGGCTCTTGTAAGCTTCTCATTTACAGCTATTTTTTCAATTCTTTCCCCGCCAGAATCTTTAATGAGAAGTTCAATACTGAACTCATATAAGTAATCCTGTTTTTGTTCAATATTTATTATAGCTGTTTCATTATTTCCTGCTTCTGCCCAAACATTTAGTTCCGGAATTCCTCCTACACTTAGCCACTGATGGAAAAATTTCGAAAGGTCCTTACCACTTACCTCTTCCATAACATTTTCAAAATCCTCTGTAAGGGCATTTGAGTTTTTATACTTCTGAAAATACAATCTCAGTCCTTTGGTAAATGCCTCATCTCCAATCTCATTTCTGAGCATATGAAGAACCCAGCCTCCTTTCTGATAGGAATTTACACTCAGCAAATCCATTAAATCTGTTATTGCGGTATCAATAACGGGTCCATGGTTTTTCTCAACATATCTTACAATTCTTGAGCGTGTTGACGCCAGATCATTCTGCAGTTTTTCCCTGCCATATAAAGATTCGAAATACATAGATGTGAGATAGGTTGCAAAACCCTCGCTGAGCCATACATGATGCCAGTCTGCCTCTGTAACACAGTCTCCAAACCACTGATGGGCAATCTCATGGGCAATTAATCCTTCAGCCTTTCCTTTACCTGTAACGGAATTCTCTGAATAAAATATTGTACCTGCATTTTCCAGACCTCCGTATATTGTTTTTGACTGAACATTCGCCAGTTTCGCATAAGGATAAACTCCTATCAAGCTGCTGTAATACTCAAGCGGCTTGAGAGCAATTGAATAATCATAAAATCCTTCATTTCTGTTTTCAGGGTAAACCCACGACCAGACCGGAACCCCATTAACATTACCTGAAAGCTTTACGGCAAACCGGGCAGCCCCGAATGTCATTACTTTGGTTGCAAGAGGGATATTTTCGCTCCAATGAGTAAGAGAATAATCACCCTGCAGATCAGATTCCTCAATCAGCGTTCCGCTTGCAATAACCTTGTATTTATCAGGTGCTGTTATAATAAAATCAACAGTTGCTTTATCGTACGGATGGTCAATGCATGGAAGATATTTGTGGGCTCTGTTGGGCCAGTGATCGGCAAAAAATGTCCTGTTACCGAATTTGTTTTTCGAAATAATAAGACCATCCGAAGGAACTCCGGCGTACTGAATAACGCATTCCAAAGTATCCTTTTGTTTAAAATTGGCATTTAATGATATTGAAAGTTTTTCATTCTGATGCTTCCAGTAAGCTGATATATCATTGATTGTAACGGATGTTACATTCATACCTTTACCATTTTTCACTGCTCCTTCCAGGTCGAAAAAAACAGAATCTGATCCACTTATAAGCTTCATTTTTATAATTGTCCGGCCTTCAATCCGGTTAGTGGAATCATTCAGCTTCAAAGCAAATTCATAATGAATTACATCGACGTTCGAATAACGTCTGTAACCATCATTGCCGCATAATGTTGCAATATGAAAGGAAAACAAAATTAAAAATCCCAAATATTTCATATGATTTAATGCCTTGAGCCTTTTACTATTCTGTCTGTTTATTAGCCACAGAATTACCGTTTTTTTGTAAACTCACAACGAAAACCCCTGTAAAAATAAGCAGAGCTGAAATTACCATAACAAAACTGATCCGGTCCTGACCCAAAATTGAAGCAAGGTAAGCAGCAATTACGGGATTGAGATATGTATAGGTGCTTACAATTGTAGGACTAAGCCTTCTGAGTCCAAAAGAAATAAGAAGATAGCCGATGTAAGTTGCAAAAACTACAATAAAACCTATTCCAAGCCAGCCCTTTAAAGAAATCGCCGTCCAATCCATTGTGCTCCACTCGCTGTAACCAAGCGGAACTGTAGTCAGCATTGCAAAGAGGAAAGTCCATTTCATAACAGTGACCGGATGGTATTTCTCTACCATTTTTTTTATAATCACTGTATAAAATGCCCAGCTCATTGTATTCACAAGAGTAAAAACATCACCCAGAAATGATGTGCTGCTCATATCAGGAGTCCCATTCTGAAGAATCAGCAATAATACTCCGGCCAGACCTATTGCCATACCTGTACCCCTGAGAAAGGTAAAATTCTCTTTCAGAATCAGGGCTGCAAAAATAAAGGCGAAGATCGGATTGGTGGATACAATTATAGAAGAATTTACCGGTGAGGTATAACTAAGACCTAAAAGGAAAAGTGTCTGGTTAATTACCATACCGAAGAAGGAACATCCAAAAAGATATAATAGCTCCTTTCTGCTTACTGTTTCCTTTGGCATAAACAAACTGGTGGTCCAGAAAAGCATAGCTGCAAAAACAGTACGCACTGAAACAAGGGCAAATGGTTTAATTGTCTCCGGCATTACTGACTTGGCAATAGAGTAGTTAACCCCATAAATAATATTGGCTGCCAGCAGTGAAAGGTGTGCCCATGTTTTAACCCTGCTCTTATGCATAGTTCTGTTTTGAGCCGCAAAAGTAATAAAAGCAATGAGATATCAAGACAGGCTCATTTCAATAATATTGGATATCTTTGAGGAAAAATATCATGCGAAGAGTATCTGTAATCAGCGGAGGAACAAGCGGGCTCGGACTTGAAATAGCAGCCCTGCTTTTTCAGCATGGCAAAGATGTAATTATTCTTGGCAGAAATAAGCATAAGATGGAAACCTCTTCTGCAAAGTTAAAAAGCATTTCAGGGAAAAATAAGGCTGATGTTTTTGAGTGTAACATTGGAAATGAAAATGACATAAAAAAGCTAAGCAAGTACCTCACAAACAATAATTTAAGTGTTGAATATCTGTTCAATAATGCTGGCATTGGTCTTTTTATTAAAGCAGAAGAATCTACTGAAGCACTTATAGATAAAGTCTTTGAAGCAAATCTTAAAGGAATGATTCTCCTTACATCAGAAGTCCTCTCAATAACACCGGAAGACGACGAACTTACCATAGTAAATATAATGTCGACATCGGCCCTGGTGGGAAGAGCTGAGGAGACTATATATTGCGCGGCAAAATGGGGTGCCAGAGGCTTTACCGAGGCGTTAAGAACAGAACTAAAAGGTACAAAGAGAAATATAATTGCTGTTTATCCGGGCGGAATGAAGACAGATTTCTGGAATATCCCCGGACAAAACCGCGACATCAGCAGCTTCATGGATCCGGGAGAAGTGGCCGAAAAGATTGTACATGCAGTTTTGGTCACAGATAAAATGTTTGTAACTGACATTACGATAAATCGTAAAAAATAATTATTACGATAACCTGTTTTTGTAATCTGAATATCCGAATTCCCTTAATAATCTGAATTTTCCATCTGTTGTCCAGATGCCGATCGAAGGATGGTGAACACCATTAAATGTTGTCGTCTTCACCATAGTATAATGGATCATATCCCAAAAAATGAGTCTGTCACCTGGTTTCAAATCCTTGTCGAACGACCAGTCGCCCATTACGTCACCCGATAAACAAGAGTTGCCTCCGATTCTGTAAACCGGTTTGCCTTCGACAGTATCCGTTGCCCCTTCTATCTTTGGTTTATATGGCATTTCGAGACAATCGGGCATATGAGCAGTAAATGATACATCTAATATTGCTGTTTTAATACCCTGGTTCTCTACTATATCTTCAACTGTTGAAACAAGCTCACCTGTCTCCCAGGCAAAGGCACTTCCAGGTTCCAGGATCAGATGCAAACCTGTCCTTTTTTTGAAATCTCCAAGGAGATTAATAAGATGATCAGTATTGTAATCTTTCCTTGTCATCAGATGCCCTCCTCCCATATTAATCCATTTTATCTTTGGAAAGAATTTCCCGAATTTATGCTCAACAGTTTGCAGTACTTTTTCGAGTGCGTAGGAGTCAGACTCAAAAAGAACATGAAAGTGAAACCCTTCAATTCCTTCAGGCAAATCATTACCAAGATCTTCTGCAGTGATTCCTAGACGCGAACCGGGCGAACACGGATTGTAAATACCATGACTTACTTCTGAAAACTCAGGATTTATCCTTAATCCCGGAGAAACTATTTTCGAATATTTTTTAATTTCATTCGAAAATTTAAAATACTGCGCAAGCGAATTAAATGTAATATGGGAACTGTATTTCAGGATTGAACTAAAGTCAGAGTCTTTATAAACAGGTGAATAAGTATGTGCCGGCGAGCCAATCTCTTCAAAGCAGAGACGTGCCTCATCAACCGAGCTTGCAGCAGCACCAGAGACATATTCTTTAAGAATTGGAAATACGCCCCACATTGCAAATCCTTTAAAAGCTAAAATGATTTCAGCGCCTGATTTTTCTGAGACATTCCTTATCAGTGAAAGATTCTTACGGAAACGCTCTTCATCAATCACATAACAGGGAGACGGTAAGACTGAATAATTAATAGACATAATTTATGGCGTAAGGGCGTAAGGGCTCAAAGGCGCAACGGCTCAAAGGCGTAATGGTTTTGCCGTTGAGCCATTATGCCGTTAAGCCGTTAAGCCATTCTTCAAAGTTCAAGATCAACATCATGAAGTTCCACCCATGGCAATCCGAGTCGGTTAAGTTCAGCCATAAACGGATCAGGATCAAATTCTTCCACATTGTAAACACCGGGTTTTTTCCAGATCCCCTTAAGATACATCATGGCCCCGATTGCTGCCGGTACTCCGGTTGTGTAGCTTACTCCCTGGGCACCTGTTTCTTTATAGGCTGCTTCGTGACTGCAGTTATTATAAACATAATACGTTTTTTCCTTACCGTTCTTTATTCCTTTTATCCGGCATCCTATAGATGTCTGGCCTGTATAGTTTTCACCAAGTTCACCCGGATCCGGAAGTACTGCTTTCAGAAACTGGATTGGAATTATCTCCCTTCCCTCAAACATAATTGGTTCAATACCTGCCATTCCAATGTTCTGTATAACTCTAAGGTGGGTAAGGTACTCCTGTCCGAAGGTCATCCAGAATCTTGCCCGCTTAAGAGTAGGATAATTTTTCACAAGAGATTCAAGTTCTTCATGATAGATCACATAAGATTCTTTAGGACCGATTTCAGGATAAGTTAATGGTTTATGAATTTCGTGCGGTTTAGTAACAACCCATTTGCCATTTTCCCAGTATTTACCCTTCTGGGTTACCTCCCGGATATTGATCTCAGGATTAAAATTTGTTGCAAATGCCTTCCCGTGGTCACCTGCATTGCAATCTACTATATCGAGGTAATGAATCTCATCAAAATGATGTTTAACCGCATAAGCTGTAAAAATAGAGGTAACGCCCGGATCGAAACCGCAACCGAGTATCGCAGTCAGACCCGCCTTTTTATAACGATCCTGGTATGCCCACTGCCAGCTATACTCGAACTTAGCTTCCTCAAGAGGTTCATAGTTGGCAGTATCGAGATATGCTACACCGGTTTCAAGGCAAGCATCCATTATGTGAAGATCCTGATACGGAAGGGCAACATTTACAACCAGATCGGGTTTGAATGATTTTATCAGCTTAACAAGCTGAGGAACATTATCTGCATCAACCTGAGCTGTTTTAACCCTTCCGGGTGCAACTTTTGCCGCAATTGCATCGCATTTTGACTTGGTACGGCTTGCCAACAAAATTTCAGTAAAAACATCAGGTAGTGAGGCCATTTTATGAACAACAACTGTTCCGACACCACCGGCACCTATGACTAAAACTTTTCCCATAAATTCATAATTATTAACAGGTTAGCTTGAAAACAATAAAATTATAATGCTGTCTATTAAAATCAGATTTCCAAAAAGTACAGCATTTTAAATTCAGTTTCAAATATAGAATTTTAAAATGACCTTTCCATGACTTTTATAATTACCTTAAAATATTGGATTACTCCTTTTCATTCTATCAACAACTACATCGTTAAAACTGATTATATTTGTAACCTGAAATTTCCTAATCCGCATTATGAAGCTCATTAATCCATTACTAATTCTCAGGATATTAAGTTCAATTGTCGCAATAGAAACAGTGTTCTACTTACTCTGCATACCTGTTTCATTAATTTACAATGAACCTGTTGCTCCGTTTTTATTGTCTGCAGCTATTACAACATTACTCTCAGCCGTTTTTTTTATTGTTTCAAGGAATACCAGCATGGACAAATTCAGTAACAGGGATAGTTACCTTGCTGTTACCATATCATGGTTGTCAATTTCTGTTCTTGGAGCCCTGCCCTATCTTATAAGCGGGACAATTCCCTCATTTATAAATGCATTTTTTGAATCAACATCAGGCTTTTCAACAACAGGTTCTTCAATTATAACTGATGTTGAAGTACTTCCATACTCTATATTATTCTGGCGGAGCCTCACACACTGGATAGGAGGAATAGGAATAATTGTACTTGTAATTATTATACTCCCTTCATTAAGGGTTACGGGTTATCAGATCTTTAGTCTGGAATCGTCACTTAAAGAAAAAATTCATCCGAAAACCAAATCTATAGGGTTCAGAATAATGTTCATATACCTCGGGCTTACACTTGCCCAGGTTATATTTTTGTTTTTTGGCGATATGAATCTTTTTGACAGTATTTGTCATTCCTTCGGGACGGTTGCTACAGGAGGATTTTCAACCAAGAATATTAGCTTAATGTACTACTCAACATATAGCCAATATGTTGTAATGATCTTCATGTTCCTTGCAGGAGTAAGCCAGGTTGTTTACTATTACCTTATTAAATTCAATTTTAAGAAGATCAGACAGAATGAAGAGCTATGGTTTTATATTGCTGTTGTCATAATAGCCGGTGCTGTTGCCTCAGTTATACTTCTCGCTCATACAACAGGTACACTTGAGGAGTCACTTCGTAACGGCTACTTTCAGGTGATATCAATTATAACATGTACAGGCTTTGCCTCAGCTGACTATCTCCTTTGGCCATTATCAGCACTTTTGTTAATTTTCCTTCTAATGTTTTCCGGAGGAAGTGCCGGATCAACAAGCGGGGGTATCAAAATGGCCAGGCATCTTATTGTATTAAAAAACATCAAAAACGTTTTTATAAAATTAAATCATCCAAAATCAATATCATTCATAAAACTTAACGGAAACAGCGTGGCAGAAAATACAAATATTTCAATTCTGTCGTTTGTTGGTTTATACCTGTTTGTGTTTATGCTTGGTACAATTATAGTTGTCGGAACAGGGCTTGATCCTGTTACTTCTGCAAGTTCAGTCGCGACCTGCATGGCGGGTATTGGACCCGGACTTGGTACTACAGGTCCAATGAGTAATTATGCTCACATACCGGAAATAACTAAAGTAATACTCAGTGTTTTAATGATCATCGGCAGACTTGAGATCATTACTGTTTTCACAATCTTTACAAGGACTTTCTGGAGAATCTGAGGAAAGTGGGGAAAATGCTATAGCCCTCAACATAAGGTTTTAAATATAGTTAATTAATATACTACAGCATGATGAGATCCTTCGCTCCGCTCAGGATGACACGGCTGTCGGTTTAATCAAGGGGGAAAGAAGAGGCGATTCGAAATCCAACATCGTCACCATTTTCCAAGCCTGCATCGAATCGCCTCTTCTTTCCCCCACAGTGATCCAAAAATGCAGTGTCATCCTGAGCGGAGCGAAGGATCTGCAGCTTTCAGCAGAAACTTTCCAAATCAGGAGGGGAAACTTTAATATGCAGTTTCTCTTCATCCAAAAAGCTTAAGTTGTGAACCGGAACTAATCTGTTCATAACCAAGATTAAGGTTTTTCAAATAGTTTTCTTGCGTATTCGAGGCTCTCTGGAGTTCCGATATCGCCCCAGTATCCGCTATCATCGAGATATGTAAATACGTTTTTTTCACCTGCCACAGAAAGATAAAGATCGGTCATTGTGTAAATTCCCTCTTCCATGTAATTGAAAATTTCGGGTTCAACAATATGCATGCTTGAGAATGCAATTTCGGACAGCTTACTATTACCACTTCCTGTAAGAATCTGTTCGCCAGTTGCATTATTTCTCCAACCCCTTATAATGCCATGTTCATCTATAAGATAAAATCTGTTCCCCTGCCGGTGCCTGACGGCAAGAGTGGCAAATCCGTGTTTTTCAATATGATAACTGTAAAGTGAAGATAAATCAAGATCTGAGATAATGTCGACATTATAGATCAAAAAAGGATTATTATCGAAGAACCACCGTGCTTTATAGAGCCCCCCGCCTGTCTCAAGAAGCATGTCTCGCTCATCGGAGATTGTTATTCTGTAACCCATCCTGTTAAGTTTCCTGACCTCCTCCTCTACCATATCGGCAAAATGATGGACGTTAATAATAATATCGTCAAAGCCATGAGCTGAACATTTCTCAACAGCCAGATGCAGGGCTGTTCTGCCGTTAAGATCTACAAGTGCTTTTGGAATGGATTCAGTTATTTTTCCAAGCCTGGTGCCTTTGCCTGCTGCCATTATCATTGCCTTCATAAGTCAGATATTATTTTTTAGCCTCACTAAGTTTAATAAATTTCTGAGTTGCAGGAATGGCTTGCACAGTGGCATATAATTCAGGAAGGTTGATATGGCTTTTCGCAGAAACGATAAGTTTGTTCAGTAGAATTACTCCCGGTACAATACTATCAGTAAAAGTTGGTTTCTGTTCATACAAACCTCTGAAGCCAAATGCACCAAGGGCCTGCATTACCCTGATCATACTGAACCCGGCATAATATCCTCTGAATTGATTTTTATCTTCTTTTGAGACAGCACAAAAATTATCGATATAATATCCCAGAAGTTCTTCCCTGTCGATATCAGACATCGGGATCTTGGCATCAAATAACAAAGAGGCAACATCATATTGTGCTGCACCTTTCCTGCCTCCCTGATAATCAATGAACCAGGGCTCACCTGCCACTACCATCACATTTGCAGTCTGAAAATCCCTGTACAGAAAATAATCCTGTCCTGTTTCAAGGAGGTAATCACATAAAGAATTAAAATCGCGTTCCAGGTGTCTTTCGTTAAATGGTACGGCCAGCAGCTTCAATAGCATATACTTGAAATAGTTCATATCCCACATCATCGACTGGCGGTCAAAACTCTTATGAGGATAACATAAATCAAGATCCAGCCCTGTAATCCCATGTGTCTGGAAGAGAATAAGTTTATCAAGAATTCTGTGGTAAAGTTCTTTAGTTTCATTATTGAACTTTGAAATATCGGAACGGCTATGAAGCCAGGTATACAGATTTGTATCGCCAAGATCCTTAAGATAATAGATAAATTTCTCTGGCAGATAACCATAAACTTCAGGTACAGGCAGACCCTGCTTAATAAAGTGTTTTGAGAACCCTATAAAGGCATTATTTTCTTCGAGGTTTGCGTTGTATGCACCGATAATACTTTTACCAATTTCTGTAATTCTGAAGTATTTTCTGTCGGATCCCGACTGAGGCATTGCAACTATTTCAAATTTATTCTTCCCGAACAATTCCCTGTATCCTTCTGATACAATTTCAATTTCACCCATCAGGTCGCTTTTTAACTTTTGTCTTTCTATTCTTCGCTTCGATTTTTCAGCGCCGGTTGCTGTTCTGTTTAATTTATCAAAATTCTGCTCCGGCGCCAGATAGATTCTATTCTTTTTTCTACCGATATGTCGCCACTCTGTGGCTGAAAAAACATTATCGATTACTGTTATACTGATTACCGATTACCTTTTTACTTTTTACTTTTTACTTTTGTCCTACAACCTTATCAGAATCTTCTTTCTATACAATATCAGAGCCAAACACCATATAAAGAGCATCTGTGTAATGGCAAAAATCAGGCTTCCATTCATATTTCCGGCAACCGGGACAAATATTTTATTATAAATCCAGGAATAAAGAGTGATTTTTTCTTCTCCTGACTGGAACTTAATGAACAACATTAGCTTTGTCCAGATTCCTGCAAGAAAAAATGAAAAAAGTGCGTTTGTTCCAAACACTGTAAACGGTACACCCCACGCCTGAAAATTAATCACATCTGCAATAAGATAAATCAGAGCAAGCACACCCATCGCGAGTCCTGCGGTATATAAAACAAAGGAACTTGTCCATAAAGGTTTGTTTATCGGAAAAATCATATTCCACAGGTAACCCAGCCCGAATGCAGCAGCTCCTATTAACAGGATCTTAAGTGCAGTTTTTCCGTCTGCCGAACCCTGATTTAATATTTCACCAATGTAATACCCGATTATTACGGTGCAAACAGCAGGAAGAGTGCTCAGTAAGCCTTCCGGTTCGAAAGGAATCCCAAATCCCTGATAGAGATGGCTTTTACCAAGTATTGCAATATCTGCTTTAAGTGTAAAATTATCAGTAAGGCTGTACGGGTCAGCGCCTCCGAAGAAAGAAAGTGCCCCCCAGTAGAGCAACAGCAAAACTGCTATAACTATCCAGAGATAATCACGTTTTATTGTCATACATATAATAGCACCTATTCCATAAGCTATAGCAATCCTCTGGAGCACTCCCATTATTCTGAGCGTAGAATAATCACGTCCGAAATATGGAAAGATATTGAGAAAAAGTCCAACGGCAAAAATTGCGAGCACCCGACGGAAAATTCTGAGGAATGAACCCCAGTTGATTTCACTTCCATACTTTTTAAGTGAAAACCAAGAAGAAACCCCTACAATAAAAAGAAAAAACGGAAAAACCAGATCAGTAGGTGTGCATCCGTGCCACTTTGCATGCTGCAAGGGAGGATAAACGTACTGCCAGCTTCCGGGAGTATTAACAATTATCATGAAAGCAACTGTCAGCCCTCTGAAAATATCGAGCGAAACCAGCCGCCCATTGCTTTTTGCCATATACTAATCATTAAAATATCGGTAAAAATAATAATTAAACCCGATTTTTAAGGTTGCCCGCAGATCTCGCAGATTTTCGCTGATTAATTATAAAGATCTGCGCTTATCTGCGCTATCAGCGGGAAAAATTGTCTAAGATGAATTTTAAAATATTACTTTTGAAAGGAAACATTTTTATAAATATTTGCTATTTGATTGTTTTAAAACACTGATTTATGAATTTATTAAATCCGATTAAATTCTTCGCTCCTTTTATAATTACAATATTCTCAGTAAATGTAATTACTGCCCAGCATTCAGATCCTCCGTTTCTGAAATACATGAATCATCCATGGGTCGATTCGGTTATGAACACGCTTACAATCGATCAACAGATAGCTCAATGCATATGGATTGCCGGCTATTCGAACAGGGATGTAAGTCATGAAGTGGAGATTACAGATATTATAAGGAAGTATGGTGTTGGAGGTATTGTATTTTTCCAGGGTACAGCTGAGAAACAGGCCGAGCTTACGAATTATTACCAGAAGATCTCAAAAGTCCCGCTTATCATAACACTCGACGCCGAATGGGGAATTGGAATGAGACTTGATAATGTCGATAAATTTCCTTTTCAGATGACACTAGGTGCTATCAGTGATGACTCACTAATATACAGATTCGGCGCAGCTGTTGCATCACAGTTTAAAAGGCTTGGCATGCAGATGAATCTTGCTCCCGATGCCGATATTAATATCAATGCTCTTAATCCTGTCATCAATTACAGATCATTCGGTGAGGATCGTGATAATGTTTCAAACAAAGCCCTGATGTATATGAAAGGGATGCAGGACAATGGTATTCTTGCAACTGCCAAGCATTTTCCGGGACATGGAGATACAAAAACTGATTCACATCTCGATCTGCCTTTGATAACTCATCCCAAATTGCGGCTCGATAGTATTGAGCTCTACCCATTTAAAAAGCTTATTAACGGAGGAGTCGGAAGTGTAATGACTGCTCATCTTAACCTTCCTTCACTTGACACATCTTCAGGCCTGCCCTCTACCCTTTCGCCTGTAATAATAAAGGGACTGCTCATAGATGAACTTGGGTTTAAGGGACTGATAGTTACCGATGCCATGAATATGCAGGGGATTACCAAATACTTTAAACCTGGCGAAGCTGACGCAAGGGCACTTGAGGCAGGTAATGATGTTGCCGAATTTGTTACCGATGTTGAAGCAACAATCAGGGAAACCAAAAACTATATATCCCAAAAGAAACTTAGTTCAGAAGAAGTAGGATTAAAATGCAGAAAAGTACTGGCATTGAAATATTGGTCGGGGTTAAGTAAAAAAGAGGACATAAAGAAGGAGAACATAACAGCGGATCTTTCTCCTCCCGGAACAAGAGCATTGATCCGGGAGCTTTATGCAAATGCACTTACCATACTTAAGAATAATAACGATCTTATACCTTTAAAAAACCTTCAGAGCATAAAAATTGCCACAATTGCAGTCAACAGAACCGATCTTTCTGTTTTTCAAAAGACAGTCTCAAAATATTTTCCGGCTGATAATTACTTTATTGATCCAGCCGATACAGCAGCGACAAATAAACTTCTGAAGAAGTTAAGTAAATATGATATTGTTATATCAGGAATATTTGGACTCGATCAGAGACCTTATAAGGATTTTGGTATTACACCAGGGCTAACTGACCTCACAGACAGGCTTATACTTAAGAAAAACTCAATAATTTGCTGGTTTGGAAACCCATACGGGATTGACAGGATAAAATCACTTCAGAATTCAGAGGGGCTTGTTCTGGCATATCAGGAAAATGAATTCACAGAAGATCTGTCAGCACAACTTATTTTTGGAGGAATCGGGGCCAAAGGCAGACTCCCGGTTTCAATTAATGAATCATTTCGCTATGAATACGGAATAACAACAGTTGGCGGTATCAGACTTAAATACGGCCTTCCTGAAGAAGCAGATCTGTCATCAGAATCACTTAACAGGAATATTGATTCGCTTGTAAATATTGGATTGTCAGTAAAAGCATATCCAGGTTGTGAAGTAGTTGTTTCCAGAAAAGGGATTGTAGTATTTCAGAAATCATATGGTTTTCAGACATACGAAAACCGTATTGCTGTTAATGACGGAGATATCTATGATCTTGCTTCGGTAACAAAGATCTCTTCCGCATTGCCCGGACTGATGCTTCTTGATTCTCAGGAAAAGTTTTCTCCTGATAAAACACTTGGATACTATCTGCCTGATTTTCGTAATACAAATAAAGGTGATATTGTTATGCGTGATTTTCTTACACATCAGGCAGGGCTTACACCATTTATACCATTCTGGAAAGAGACCATAAAGGATAATGGCAATTATAAAAACAGGGTGTATAGTCCTGTTTACTCTGAAAAATATCCATACAAGGTAGCGAACGGGTTGTATATCAATAAGAACTACAGCAATAAAATGTTTAAGGAAATTAAAAAGAGCAAGACAGGAGAAAAGAAATATGTTTACTCAGACCTTACATTCATAATTTCTCCCAAAATAATTGAAAAGGAGGCCGGAGAAAAATGGGATAAATATGTTACAGAAAATATTTATGAAAAAATAGGTGCATTTGATTTATGTTTTAATCCATATTCCAGATTTCCTTTGAGCAGAATTGTGCCTACAGAATACGACTCTCTGTTCAGGAAACAGCAGCTTCAGGGAACGGTACATGACGAAGGTGCTGCAATGCTCGGAGGAATATCGGGTCATGCAGGACTGTTTGGAACTGCAAACGATCTTACGAAGCTCATGGAGCTTTACCGAAGAATGGGAGAATATGGAGGAGAACAAATAATCGGCAGTGATGTGATGAAAGAATATACCCGGGTGCAGTTTCCGGAAAACGAAAATCGCCGGGGCCTGGGATTCGACAAGCCGCTTTTAAATAATTCGGAGCTTTCGCAGAAAGATTCATATCCTGCAAAGAGTGCATCTCCTTCCAGTTTTGGACACTCAGGTTATACAGGGACATTTGTCTGGGTTGATCCCGAAAAAGAAATAACATTTGTTTTTCTGTGCAACAGAGTCTATCCAACAAGAAATAATGTCATTTTATATGATATGGATATAAGATCAGATATTTTAGAGGCAGTTTATAGTTCGATCTTAAAATAATTTTTTTATACTGAACAGAAAGATTCAGAGAATTCCTGAAAATAAAAAAAGCTGCAAAATGCAGCTTTTTTTTGTGCCCAGAACAAGACTCGAACTTGCACACCCTTGCGAGCACCAGCCCCTCAAGCTGGCGTGTCTACCAATTTCACCACCTGGGCAGGTAGTTTTTGCGGTCACAAATATATGAAAATTTTCATATTCCTGATTTTATAAGGCAAAAAAAACAATGATATTCAAATCTGGAGTTAAAAACTAAAGTGCATTGTAATCTTCAAAAGAGCTTTTGTTCAATTGCCAACTTCACAAGTACAGCAGTGTTGCGTGCGTTCAGTTTGAAAAGCAGGTTTTTTCTGTAGCTGTTGATGGTTTCAACACCCAGAAAAAGTTTTTCAGCGATTTCCTGATTAGTGAATCCTTCTGCTATCAGTTTCAAAAGGCTTGTTTCCCTGGGTGTCAGGAATATCTGGCGGCCCGATTCTCTTTTTAGAAACAGGTCAATCTCATGACACAGGAATTCTTCTCCCCTGGCTACAGCTTCAATACCTTTAACGATTTCCTCAGGCATGGCATTTTTCAGAAGGTATCCTTTTGCACCATTGTCAATCATTTTACGAACACAGGTATACTCACTATAACTTGTAAGTGCAAGAATATTTAAGAGTGGCCACCTGATATGAATAGCCTTACACAGATCAATCCCGCTGATATCCGGAAGATTAATATCAAGCAGTAAAACATCTGGCATTTCTGATTCAAGCATCCTCATACATGCTTTTCCGTTTTCAGCGCTACCAGTAACTTTTCCAATACCGGAGCTATCAATAAGTTTCTTAAACCCCTCAATAAGCAAGGGGTGATCATCAACAATGGCGACTGAAATCATATAGAGTGTTTTAAAGGATTATATCAATTTGAACTTCAGTTCCATTACCTGCAGACGACAGCATATCAAGCTTTCCATTAAGTGATTCGACACGCGAACGTATGCTGTTAAGTCCTGTGGTTTTTGAAGTGTCGGTATTATGCACATCGAATCCTTTACCGTTATCCTGCACAACAAGATTTATGCGATAATCCTCGAAGATCAGCTGTACATTAATCTGACTGGCACCTGAGTGTTTAATTGAATTATTAACCAATTCCTGGATGATCCGGAACAAGGCAATCTCAATTTTTTCATCAAGGCGCCGCTCCTCACCATAAAAATGAAGACGAACCTTGTCTATTTCCCTGCAATAATCGGTGAGGGCCGCCCTTAATCCATAACGCATCAGTGATTCAGGCATCAGATTACGGGCAACACGCCTGAGCTCTGTAATAGAATTATCGAGAAGCCCAAGTGCATTCTGAAAAAGAGGCACATCCGATTCGGGTAAAATAAGATTCCCTTTCATATCGATCAATTTTAATTTTACTACTGAAAGCATTCCGCCCAGGCCGTCATGCAGATCGCGGGCTATCCTCGCCCTTTCTGTTGTTTCGCCTTTAAGAACTGCCTGTGTGGCAGTCAGCTGTTTTTCCTTTTCAAGCTGAAGAACCCGTTGTTCCGCAAGGTTCTGCATATTTCTGAGATTTCGGTGCCGGAAAAAAAAGATGACAATAATCAGAATTGAAATAACTGAACCAAGGGCAGTAATTGTAATTCCCAGCTTTTTTTGCTTCTCCATGGAAGCAAGTTTCAACTCAGTTCTTTCAGTTTCATATCTGGTCTGCATCTCAATAAGTGCATTCTGATATGCTTTATCGGCGCGGTAATCTATGGCCCGACGATAAATATCAAAGAACTTCAGGGCGTTTTTATCATCTCCTGTAAGAATTCCTGTTCGTACTACATTGGCAGCCATGTTGCTGTAAACATTCATGTCGGTGCTGTCTGTGGATATGGCTCTCAAAGCATATTCTTTACTGTCATCATACCTACCCTGGTGAAAATATATGTTCGACAGGCTGTTCTGCATTGCAGCTATGTTACCAGTGTAGCCTAAATCTTCAGCAAGTTTCAAACCCTTCTTCGCATACGATTCCGCTTTGTCAAAATCCTTATAATAGACAAAATAGACTTCAGCGATTGTTTGAGCAGCAAGGGCTTCAATCTGAATATCGCCCAATTCATTTGCAATCTTTTCTGATCTCAAAGTATAATCAAGTGCCTTCTCATATTCCTTTCTTGCCGAATAGATTATTCCTAATCCATTATAAGCCTGAGCAAGGCCCGATACATCATCAATCTCCAGACTCAGTTTCTCAGCCTGCAGATAATACTTCTCTGCCTCCGCATAGTTCTGAAGGTTGATATATAATGACCCGACATTACCAAGCACTGTCCGGAATTTCCTTCTGTTCCCGGTTCTTTCAAATACAGGAAGAGTCTTCAGATAAAGTTCTAACGCTTTGGAGTAATCGCCGCTGAGGTTATACAGATTTGCCCTGGCAAAATTTACAAGTGCCTCAAGACTCTCCTCCCCTGATTTCCGGGCAAAAACCATCGCTGTATCAAAGTAAAGATTAGCTGTATCTAGTATACTAACCATGTAATAGGCTACGCCAAGATTGCGGTATAAGGTTCCCGTCATCAGCAGATCTTTTTCCTTCTCAGCTATAGCAATTCCTTTCAGCGCATAATCCTTTGATTTCAGAAAATCAGAGGAAAGATATTGCCAGCTGAGATCATCACAGATTTTTATCTTTTCTGCGTTTGTTAGGCTGGAAGTATTAAATACCCTTTCCAGGGAGTCTGGATTCTGTCCTGAAACAGAGGTGGCAAAAATTGCTGAGCAGAGTGCAACTGTCGTCAGCAACATACAGAAACTGCTCCCGATTGGTTTCATTATTAACATTATAACAATCTGATAAGGGGTAAAACAATTCAATCTTTTATAGCTTAATGTCACTTACAAAGATAATTTGCAAACAAAATTTAAAATACCCCTTTTTGGGGGTAAAATCAATTTTGTTTTCGCCCATATCTTCGTAGTGTTGAAATTAATCTACAGGTAAATGTAATAAACAGTTTCCCAATTAACATTAATTCTTCAAACATAACCAGTCGTGAACTTAACGGACAAAAAACTAACAAATGAAAAAACTATTAACACTTCTGACACTGGCACTTATCTTACAGGAACTTGCCGCTCAGGCACCGCTGAGTTTCAACTATCAGGCCATACTGCGCGATGCAGGCGGAGCGATTAAGACAAATACATCGGCAATTGTCCGTATTGATCTGCTCCAGGGCTCCTCAACCGGTACTTCGGTATACTCTGAATCGTTTGCAGTGACCACAAATTCCTATGGCCTTATAAACCTGCAGATCGGAAAAGGGACAGTTATCTCCGGATCAATATCTGCAATTAACTGGGGGGCAGCAGCTTATTATATAAAGGTTAGTGTCGACGGATCCGCAATGGGCACAAGCCAGCTATTAAGTGTTCCCTATGCATTATATGCAGGTAACGGTTTTAGCGGAAGCTATAATGCACTGGCAGATAAGCCGGTTAATCTTGATGCTTCAAAGTTTTCTACAGCAACAGGTGTTGAAGCTCTTTTTTCAAACACCGGATGGTATAATACCGCAAACGGCCATCGAACATTATATTCAAACACCACAGGTGTTAAAAATACAGCTATTGGATCATATGCATTGTATTCAAATATAGCAGGTTATGAAAATTCAGCAGTGGGTCATAGTGCACTTTATAATAATTCCGGAGGATATAATAATACCGCAACTGGAGTAAATACACTATATACAAATACTACGGGCCATAGCAATACAGCGAGTGGCTATGGATCAATGTATGCTAATGTAACTGGTGCTTCAAATTCTGCTTATGGCTGCTTCTCTCTCTGGGCAAACTCAACAGGCAGCGAAAACGTAGCGATCGGTTACAACGCACTCTTGATGAACACCAGTGCGAGTTATAATACAGCGATAGGATTCTCGGCATTAAAAGTAAATACTACCGGGTTTAAAAATGTTGCTGTCGGGCACAATTCATTACTGTCAAATACTTCGGGGTATTACAATATCGCTGTCGGAACCAATTCTTTAATGTCAAATACTACGGGTTGTAACAATACTGCAATAGGGCTTGATGCTATGAGTATGAATACAACAGGGAATAGTAATGTTGCTGTTGGCCTATTTTCTCTTCTGAAAAATACAGAAGGAGATTATAATACGGCAATAGGAATTGAGGCGTTGAGAAATAACACCACCGGAAATTATAATACTTCTACCGGGTTTGAAGCTTTGGTAAATAATACCACCGGATCTGAGAATGTTGCTGTAGGACACATGGCACTGACAAATAATCAAACTGGTGATAAAAATACTGCACTGGGATACCAGGCACTTTGGGCATGTAAAGGGTGGGATAATACTGCTGCCGGACACTATGCATTGCTATCCAATACAACAGGATTCGATAACGCTGCAATGGGAGTTAATGCATTAGGTTCAAATACTACAGGGAATGGAAATACTGCAATCGGAAAAAATTCGATGGCTTGGCTTACTATCGGTGATAATAACACTGCTATCGGATTTGATTCAAATATTGCAAATGGGATTTCAAATTCAACTGCTATAGGATATCAGGCTACTGTAAACTCTAGCAACAAGATCGTAATAGGAAATGCCAGCGTAACAACAATAGGTAGTTATGGGACATGGACAAATTATTCCGACCGACGGTTAAAGGAAAACATAGTATATTCAGGAAACCTGGGATTGAATTTTATTACCCGTCTTAAACCTGCAAGTTATAACTATACAAAGGACACTAATAAACATCGCCGCGATGGACTTATTGCCCAGGATGTTCAACAGGTATTAAAGGAACTGGGAATAGAATTCAGCGGACTTATTATCGACAATGATGCTGACAAAACACAGAACCTGGCATATGCGGAGTTTGTAATTCCTTTGATCAATGCTGTAAACGAACTAAATGCTAAAAACCTGCAGCTTCAGGAAGAGAACCAGGATTTCAGACAATCCCTTTTGGAAGTTAAGTCAGAAATTGCCAGACTAAAGCAAACAATACAATCCAAATAGGTAAAACACATGAGTAAAAAGCTGATTTATAGCTGCATAACTGCACTAGTGCTGGTAATATCCGGGAAGATTTGCGCCCAGGAGGTTCTGTCTTCAACAGGAGGTACCGGTCAAAATACTGCAGGATCAATATCATATACCATTGGTGAACTTGTAATTGACACCAGGGATGACGGATCAAAGGTATTAACCCAGGGATTCCAACAGACTGAGATTCTGGTAACAGCCCTGCATGAGTTATCCAATACCGGTATTTCGATAGTAGCCTACCCCAACCCGACTCACGATTTTGTTAATCTGAAAATTGAAAAGGGAGAGATTCCAAACATTGAATATATCTTATTCGACTTCCGCGGAAGGTTACTGTTAAAGGAAAAACTTACCGGCAATGAACCGACGATTTCCTTCCAGTCATATTCTCCGGGCACTTATTTCATTAAAGTTTCAGTGAATGGGAAGGAGATACAAACGTTCAAAATTCTGAAAAGATGAAAAGTTATCAACTTACAAACAATTAACT
>JFJP01005378.1_pt1 | contig 55865 bp, 70 predicted proteins | sample 431651 | NCBI WGS metagenome assembly JFJP01 (sample SAMN02602958, study PRJNA72255) | Microbial mat metagenome, whole genome shotgun sequencing project. | biome: fresh water; feature: sink hole; material: water; isolation source: purple microbial (photo- and chemosynthetic) mats found in... | reverse complement strand
CTTGCAGAGCTTTGACATACGCCATGCGGGCGGTTTGTAGCACGGCGGTCTGGGCTTGCAGGCGCTGCAGTTCGGTGTCAACAAAGCGCAGGCTTTGGAGTTGGGCTTTGGTATCGTCAGAGAGGCTGTCGAGGTCGTAGTCGCGATTGTCGATTTTGATGGTGGGCATGGTATGGGTACTGATTGACTTGAGTTTGGACGTTAAAAAACCCCTGCAACCGAAGTCACAGGGGTCTTGATGGGGTTCACCGCAAGCACCACCCCGAGGGGCGGGGCTTGTTTCAGAAGGTGATTAGATCAGCGCAACAGTGGCGAAGTCTGCGTTGAACGACAGATTTGCACCGTCGATGCCGGTCAGCTTGATGATGAGGTCTTCTCCATTGGTGAAGTTCGAACCGTTGGTTCCACTATCCACAACCACGTAGGCATCACCCTTGAAGTTGTACCAGACCGCGCCACCCGTAGCCGCCTGCAGCACTGCTGCCTCGGCGAAGCTGGAGAAGGAGGCCGTGGCATCGTTCAAGTTCGCGGTCAGCTTGGCAAAGCCGGTGGCATCTGCGGTTGCAGAACCAAAGTATTGCAGTTGCAGCACGTCGCCGACGGCAAAGTCGGTCACGATGCTGTAGGCGTTGGCTTCCTTCGTGCCGCTGGTTGCCGAGGTTGCTGACAGTACGAACAGGTCATTATCAGCACCACCGGTCAGCGTGGCACCATTGGTACCTGCGAAGAGGGTGTCGTTACCTGCATTACCCAGCAGCGTGTCGCCATTGGCACTGACGTTGGCCGTGGTCGTATCGAACGTGGAAGTCACGCTGTTCATGGCCGCGTCAGTCACATTCACCAGGATGTTGGTGATCTGGCCACTGGTGCTACCCACTGTCAGCACATTGGTGCTACCGACGTAAGCCGTTGTGGTGCCATCAATGCCGGTGAGGGCTTCAATCTTGGTGACGACAGCTGCCATTGTGGTGTCGAAGTCGGTTGTAAAGACTTGCGAAGCAGAGGTTTGCGATCCATTCTTCACATCCGTCACCGTCACCGTGATGGTGTCATCGGCCCCCATGGTCACCGTTTCGGTCAGCGTGAGCGTTCCGGTGTCCAGGAAGTTCTGAGTTTCTTCTGCTGGAACCCCGGTACATGTTGTTGTAGCTGCACTAGTAAAGGTATAGCCCCCGATCAAGATCGGACCCATGGCTTCCGTACCAGTGATGGTCATGACAGTGGCGGTGTTCGTCGCCGTGTAGCCAGCAGCAACCACCTGAGCCGTCATTGCCGCCAGTGTTGTAGCAAAGTCGACAGTAAAGGTCTGGGTGATGGTCGTAACTGCGCCAACCGTCGGCGTGATGGTGAAGACCCACTGGTCGCCAGTGCCCGGGGCAGCAGCAGCAGCCCCTGGCGTGAACGTGAGGGTGTCTTTGTCCAACGTGGCAGCTACCGCAGCAAAAGTGCCCGAGATGTCTGCGTCGTTCGCGGTGAAGGTCGTGCTCGCCGTGAACGCCACGCCTGGGACGTCAGATGTGATGGTCAACACACCGGTGCCGGTGTTAACTGATGTCGTATAGCCATCAATACCATCGGTTTTGACCTCCAGTGCCGTCAGGGTATCTGCAAAGTCGTTGGTGAAGTCCTGCGTCACAGTCGTGCCGTTGATGGTCACCGAGAGCTTGTCACCAATCGCCATCTCTGCAGCAGCTGTGCCGTTAACGATGGTCAGCGTGCTTACCTGTGCCACGCCACCGCCGGTTGCGCCACCAGACGTCTTCAGGCTGTCGTTACCCAGACCGCCCTTGATGGTGGTGGCTGCGTTGCCTGCGGCTTGCACCGTCAGGTTACCGGTCATCGTCGATGCGTCGATCTCGGTGACCGCTGCGTTGCCTGCGTTGGTCAGTTCGAGGTGAGCATTACCTTCCACCATGATCTTGGTCGCTTTGGTGGCAACCAGGGTCAGTTGGTTAGTGTTGACACCACCGCCCGTTGTTGTCGATACATCGGTGTCTTCCGACTTGATGTTGACAGTTTCAACATCGGCAGCGGTCAGCACCTTGTGGTCAACAGTCGCGGTGGACACGCGAGTCACGAGATTGAGCACGTCGCTGGAGTGGCCGGTTTCGGCTGCGTCCTTGATGTTGACCGTTGTACCGGTTGTCGGTGCAGCGGTCAGCACGACCGTACCGCCATTGGCCAGCTTGTCGAGTGTGAGGGTGCCACCCGAACCGCTGGTGGTGACGTAGTTGGCAAAGCCGAGGTTTTCCAGGTCGATGGTTTCGCCACCCGTATCGGCATTGTTCAGCGTCAGACGCTCGAAGCTGTCCAGCTTGGCAGACAACAGCTTGTCACCGTCGCGAGCCGCAGCGCTGGCAACGGTCATCGACAGGGTGTCGTTACCTTCGCCCCCCTTGAGGGTGGCCGTTGGCACAACGACGTTGACATCCAGCTTCAGGGTGTCATCACCAGCGCCCAGATCGATGGCCTTGGTGATGGCGGTGCCACCATTGGTGATGGTGACAGTGTCCACCCCTGCACCGCCCGCGTAGGTGGTGACGGTGCCGTCGGCGATGGTGAAGGTCGCCTTGCCAGCGGTCATGCCGGTGGTGTCGATGCTGGTGGCAGCGGTCAGACCAGAAGCCGTAGTGCCTGCCACATTGCCCGTACCGGTCACCTTGACTGCGGTTGCCGAAGCGGAAGCGAGCGTCGAAGTGTCGGTTGCCTTGGCGTGGCTGACAGCAGCGTTCAGGTTCTTGGTGCCTGCTTGCACATCGACTGTACCGTTGACGTTGGCCAGGGTCAGCGCCAAGGTGGCGGCAGCGCTGTCAACTTCAAAACCAGCACCATTGGAGAGGCTGATGGTATCCAGCGCATTGTTGGTGCCTCCGGTGATGCCAGCACCGCCAGTGGAAGCAGCGTAGCCGTCGACCGTGACTGTCTTCAGCGCAGCAGCACCCGCGATGGTAACGGTGCCGTTGGCCACGCCCAGGGTGTTTTGCGCTGTGACAGCGGTGACGCCTTGGGTGGTGGTGGTGACGGTCGCCTTGGCCGAAGCGACCAGGTCGGTTGCAAATGCGGTATTGGCTGTACCAGTGAAGGTCACGGTGTCGCCAGCAGCAGCGCCGGAGGTCCAGCCAGCCAGCAAGGCGCCGGTGAAGGTGCCGTTGACGTTAGAGCCGGAACCCTGCGTGTCGTTGGTGGCGGTGCCTGCCGGAGCAATCTGCGTCGGCTTGATGGCGCTGGCGCTCAGGTTGGCAAAGGCCTGGGCCACTTGGTCAGCGGTCAGGTTCTTGCCAAGGGCTGCGGTGAAGGTCAGGCCGCTGATGGTGACGGATTCACCGGCATCCAGCTTGGTGAACTTGACGCTGGCTACTTCGGTGGCACCGGTGACGGCAGCACGGCTCTGGGCAGTGACAGCTGCGTCTTGCTTGACGGTGACGTCGGTGGTGGTGGCATTGGCGGTAACCGTCACGTTGCCTTGAGTAACGGTTTCGGTCGTTGCATCTGCCACGATGGCGCTGGCGTCGCTGGTGGCCTTTTGGGTCACATTAACGGTCTTGCCACCACCCACAGTAATTGCGCCCATGTTGGGGTTGGCGTTGTTTGCAACAGCCGCACCGGTGGCGGTAATGGTGACAGCACCGACCGGATCAGTACCCGTAGCGCCTACGTCGATGGCATCAGCAGCGTCGGTCGTGGTGACATTGACGTCTTTACCGCCATTGACGACCACAGTCGTGCCTGAAACACCCTTCACAGAGACGCCAACGTCGGTGGTTGCGGCTGCGGTCGCAGTCACAGCACCCGCTGCCTTGGTCACGTTCAGGTTGGTGATGCCAGAGACGGTAGAGGTATTTACCGTAGCCGCGCCAGCGCTATCCACTTGGACAATTTCGACGCCAGAAAGGTTTGGCAGGCCAACGGTCGTGCCGTCGGTGGCAACGCTCAGGGTGTCAACACCAGTACCGCCGTTGACGATGTCAAGAGTGGACAGGGTCTTCAGCTCAGGGTCGGAAGTGTGAATCGAACCAATGATGGTGTCATCACCGGAGTTGCTGGTGTTGCCATTCGAGCCAATCAGGCCAGGAATCAAATCCAGTCCCTTTGTCAACGCGAATGTCTGTCCAGCACCGATACCGCCGTCAAGGATGGAGACTTGCGTAGAGTAAGCCGTGCCAGCCACTGTGGCTTGAACGGTGTACTTCTCGGTCACTTCCGTATTGTCGTTGGTGATGGCGGCAATGCCGAAAGAGGCAGTGGTCTGGCCAGCCAAGATGGTGGCGGTGACTGGGTTGAAAGCACCTGCGTTGAAGTCAGCAGCCTGAGCGGTGTCGCCCGTGGCGTCGATCTTCAACTGGAAGGTGACCACTGTATCCGCGGCAACGGGCTCAGAAGCCGTAATCGTGAACGTGTTGGTCTCGCCTTCGTTGATGCTTGCCGCACTTGCAGTGAGCATGTGAGTGCGTCACTCGCCCATTCCTTTAAAAATCAAACACTTACGCGAATTTCCAAGCGCCAAAAATCGCGACTTCCGACCAAGTTCCTACTCCAAAAGGCATACTTTCAGTCTGATCGGGAATTTCCTTTGTCTTTTCAAAGACTTAGCCGCGCTCCCTACCTATATAGACGCCTTTTACAGCCAATCCGACATACCAACTTCCTACCAATCGGTCCTGCCAAGCTCCAAAAGCACCCGTTTTTGGCCCTCTGGGCAGGTTTTGTTGCTTTTGCGCTCGACTTTACTGGCAACTATTTGTCGCGGTTGGGGCAGTTTTTGTGCCTTTGGGCTACTTGGCAATTCCAAGAAATACCGCCAGACAGCGGTCGATTTCAACCAGCGTGTTGGGATCGATGCGCCCAAACGCCGGGCCGATTTTTTCGCGCTTGATGGTCATGGCCTTATCGATCATGACCTGCGATTTCTTCTGCAGCCCGTTGTCGGCATCCGGGACAACGCTCACGCGCAGCAGTGGCGCCTCGACCAGTGTGCTGGAGAGCAACAACACCGTGACGGTGGTGTGTTCGTCAAACTGATTGGCCTGGATGACTAACGCGGGTCGGGGTTTACCAAAATCGCCAGTGAGAGCGATGGTGACAAGGTCGCCGCGCATCAGTCCTCCCAGCCGTCAAGGTCAGCCAGCGCCTCGTCCATAAACTGCTCCAGAGCGCTATCTTGATGGTCTGCTTGGGCAACGAGCCTGCATTGGCGTCGGCACTCGTCAGAAAAGTCAGGACGCCGGGTGTCTGGCACCCATATCTGGATGGGCCGCAGGCCAGCCATGCGCAAGGCGTCGCGGCGCTTTTGTACTCGTGCTGCAATTGGGGTGGCCATCATGCGCTCCTTAATGTTACATGTAGCAAGTATAGGGCGCGATCATTGACAGCGCAATGGCTACATGTAACGAGACCGGATGCCGCTACCCTTCACCTGCTATTGCGCCCTTGAGCATCACCCCAATGGCCCCATCCCCGCGCGTGACAAACTCCACCCCAGCCAGGCTCAGGGCCTTGACCACCTTGTTGAGGGTGGAACTGCGGCTGTCGGCCAGGTTGCCTTCCATGCGCAAGAGCGCCGACATGGAAATCCCCGAGGCATCGAGCAGTTCTTCGCGGCTCCAGCCCAGCATGGCGCGGGCAGCGCGTATTTGTCTTCCATCGATCATGAGCTGCTCCTTGAGGGTCGGCGGTCGGCCTGTTTGGCCTGTTTAGATTGGCTGTGCTGATTCACTGCTTGGCTTTGGATTGGCTTTGGCAACCAAACTTATCTGTTCGTTTAGATGCTTTTTGCACCTATTGCGGTGCATTTTATCGTAGTATGGCCTTCAATTGTTGAAGGAGCAAGACCATGCCTGCACAAACACTTTCTGCCGAGTTCATCGCCACGCTGGCCGGGCGCGAGCCCACATCCGGGGCGGTGGGTTACTTTGATACCGAGATCAGGGGCTTTTTGCTGGAGCATCGTGCCAGTGGTGGGGCTACCTTTTACTTTCGCTACCGTGATGCTGCAGGCAAGGTGCGGCTCAACAATATTGGCCGGCTCGATGAGATCAGTTTGGCCGATGCCCGGGCCAAGGCGCACAAGATGCGCCAGATGGTCTCTGAGGGTGGTGATCCAAAGCTGGAGAGTCATCGTTTCAAGGATGTGCCGATCTTTGGGGCTTTCGTCGAAGAACGCTATCTGCCTTACGCCATGAGCCGCAAGCGCAGTTGGGAGACGGATGTCTCGTTTCTGCGCAATCACATCTTGCCGACGTTCGCCGCCTTGCGGATGAACCGGGTGATGCGCTCGGATGTGGTGGCGTTTCATCATGCCATGCAGACCAAGGGCTATGCGGCTGCAACTTGCAACCGGGCCTTGATCCTGACCAAGTTCATTTATAACTGCGCCATCCGCTGGGGCTGCTTGCCGCCCAATGGCAATCCGTGCGATGGCATCGAGCCGTTTGAGGATCACGGCGCGCGTGAGCGTTACCTGAGCCAGGCGGAGGTACAGCAGTTGTTTGATGAACTCGACACCAATCGCAATGTGCAGGTGGGGCAGGTGATTCGGTTGTTGCTGTACACCGGGGCGAGAAAGCGCGAGGTGCTCGATGCCAAGTGGCATGACATCGACTGGTCACGCCAGATTCTGACGGTGCCAGCGACCCGCTCGAAGTCAAAGAAGGTGCATCACATTCCTTTGTCGGATGCCGCCATCGAGTTGCTGCAGTCGCTGCCGCGCCAGCAGGATGTGCCGTGGGTGTTTTTCAATCCCAAGACCAGGGTGCCGCCAGGTTCAATTTTTCATGCGTGGGACTCGATCCGCAAGAAGGTCGGTTTGGATGGTTTGCGATTGCATGACTTGCGCCACAGCTACGCCAGTTTCCTGGTCAACGCCGGGCGCAGCTTGTATGAGGTGCAAAAGCTGCTGGGGCACCACGATCCGAAGGTGACGATGCGCTATGCGCATTTGTCGCCGCAGGCGATGCTGGAGGCGGTCAATGTGGTGGGGAATGTGGTGGAGCGGCGGGTGGGGGTGGCGAATTTGGCAGAAACTTTGTAGCGACAGACTTGCGGGCAGGGCTTTAAAATGAGAGGTTATTTGGTTTGTCAAGCGAGAAAAAAGTGAAATTCCCCTCCTCATGGCCTCAGGGATGCCCTCCAGAAGACGCTGAGGCTGCTAGCGGCGAATTATTTCGTGTTGCGAAAACCATTCCTCCCTCTGAAGAAGATTTCAAGTCACACGAGGAACTGGGCAAGAAATCGACGGGGCCTCAATGCCTGAGGGCGGGGCTGTCTCTTTTTCGGACACTCAATGATGCCGAGCACCTGACCCAGCTGTTCCCGAAACTGGGTCGGCATGTGATGCGTGGCCAGTTGCAACCTCATCATGGCGTCGTCAAGCTGACCTCAAACAATCGACACCCCACACATACGACTTGGTGGCCTTACGAGAGCGTCAACCGTGCCGAACCATTTTCTGTGGCGATAAGCCCTTAAGGTGATGAAAATGGATTGGCAAATCAACGCACCTGAATTGGATACCAAAGCTTTCGACGGGATTCTGCCCGATGAAGTTTTGTACGAATTCGACGGACCCAGAGTATTTACTGCAAGTAACTCGTTAGGTACGCTGATCTATTACTTAGCGGACGAGACAAATGGAGTTTCGAGATTTATTGTTGCTCCAACGAATGCGCGAATCGTCGATCGCTTAAAAAATGGCACTTTATCCGTTCGGGACGCTCTGAATCAGCCTTGGGTATGGGTGCTGGACGTTTTGTACGACGGAATGCCGCAAAAAAGCTGGCGCTGTACCTTGGCTGATGTCCCTGATGACGCTCTGCCAAAACCAGGCGTTATGCTCTGGCCCCACTTGGAGCCCGTTTTTGCGTTACGTGCAATCGGCGAAGGGTTATCCGAAGGCAACGTCCCAGCTAGCGTAATCCGCCAAGTGATTGACGGTGCAACGACTGCGTTGAAAAAAATTGCTAGCCGTGTAGTTGAAAAGGAAGGTCGCCCCAGAGGTCGCAAAGCAAACATAATCCGGCAGTTCTACGATTTGTCGGCACAAAGTTTTGTATATAACAGCTTCGAAGTGGCATTTAAACTCCCTGAACCCAAGCAACTTAATTTGCCTGACGATAGCACCGCTGAACATCTCAGCGAGGAATTCGAAGAAATCGGAAATCAACTTCAACAAGCAATTCAGTGGGCGATAACGGCCACCCCTGATTCGGCCTATGCGAGCGAAATTGATCTTGAGCTTCTTGAAGCCCTTGAGAAGCTGGTTCCTAGGCAAACCGGCGTCGTTGAATCAGTTGAGGTGCGAGGACGTATCTTCAAAAACTCGCACAAACGCTACATGCTCACACGTGAATCATCCAAGCGTGTCAGCACCGCGCTCAGGAAGGCAAGATCTATCCAAGAGCGGATATGCCAAATTTCAGGCTTCATTCCTGAAATGGACAAGGACAACTTCACATTTACCTTGCGTGGAACTAATGACGGCCGTGAACACTTTTGCTCCTTCCCTCCTGAGTTGATTGACGAAGTGCTGTTGGCCTTCAATACTGACAAGCGCGTAACCGTTAGTGGTCGTGAAACGTTGGGCAATGGCAACATTGACGCATCTCTCGTTGCCACCTCAGAAGAGCAAATCACCTGATCCGGTCCCCGGGCTATTCCTCTCCCAGTCTCCAATGAGTCTGGTGATGAACCCGGGGTTAGTTTTTTTGGAACCGGAAAGTACGATTGCGCTCCGTGTACACGTCGCGATTTTACTGGCGCACCCCCAAACGCAAAAATCCCCCGACCCCACCACCCGCGCGGGCAGTGAGATCGGGGGATCGTCGTGTCTATTTGTCGTGCTCGGGCAGCACCGCTCAGCGCACCGGCCCACGCCACTTGTCAAAGCTGCGCGCCCCGGTGTAGCCCAGGTAGCCAGCACCGAACAGCCACCACAGGCTCTCAGGCACCGCGCCAAGTAGCTTGTTCAGGTTCTCTGCGGCCTGGAACACATGCATGGGCCACCAGATACCGATGATGGCACCCAGCACGCACAGCAGGATCACACCGTAGATCACGTACAGAAAGCTTGGCCGTGCCCGGCTGGTCCAGGGATCAGCTGAGTTGGCCTCAGCCAGGATCGCTGACAGACTCGTCTGCATCTCCTGCAGTGCCAATTGCCCCTCGGCCTGCAGCAGCGCAAGCTTGGCCTTCTCGCGCTCAGACGGATCGGGAATCAGCCGGTCAATCAAGCGACTGCCGGCTTCGAGCAGGCCCGGCGCCAGGGTGGTGAGGATCGGGGTCATACCGCGTCCTCCACGAATTCAGCCATCCGGTTCATCCAGCCAGCCGCGAACGCCGACTGCTTGGGGTCGTTGGTGATCAACCGTCCGAGGTGGCGCAGACGCTGGCCCAGTACCTTGCCGTAGAGCACACCTTGGTCAGCGGCAGCGAGTGCTGCATGGGTCTGGGGACCGATCACCCCATCTGCGGAAACGCCCAGCGCTGCCTGCAACCACTGCACCGCCCGCTTGGGGCCCGAATGCACGGCAGCGTCCACCAGCAGATGCAGCAGCGCTGGATGCGTGATGGCCTCAAAGCCTGGGCCAGTGATGTACTGCTGGCGGTAGATGGCACGCGCCTCGGTTTCGGCCAGTGCCATGACCTCAGCGGCTGTGGCCGCTCGACCCAGCTTGCGCCAGTCACCCAGCGTCTGCGCGGTGATGCCAAAGTTCGTGGGTCCGCCCCGGTCAGCGGGGTGATTCACATAGCCGCCCTCGCGGCGCAGGATGTCATCGAGGATGGTGTCCATCGTGTCCGTGGTGTCCGTAGCATTCATGGCCGCTCCTTGAGATTGACTTTGTCCAGGCGGGCCTGCGCCCAGCGCTCAAACTGATACAGGGCCTGGCTGCCCATGTGGCCGGAGATACCCACCAGGGCTGCGGTAACCAGGGGGTCGATCTGCGCGGCCTCGCACAACCAGAAGGTGATCAGACCGGCAAACGCCGAGGTGGCAATCTCGCCAATGAGCTCCACCACGTTGAAAGCCCGGGTCTCGCCAGATTTGACCTTGCGGTAAAAGCTCACCAGTCCGCCCCAGGCAGCCAGCCCCGTCACCCACAGGTAGGTGATCAGGCCGTAGGTGGTAGGGTCTTTGTCTGGCATGGGGTTCTCCTTATTCGTTGGGTTCGCTGAGTTCGTTGGGGGTGGGGGTCACGGGCACGGGTGACGCCGTGAAGCGCTCGCACTCCACTTGTGTGGTGTAGCCCTGGTTGCCCAGGCGGTGCTCAACCCGCTTGATGCGCCAGTCGCTGGGGATGCCGGGACGCAGCGAGATCGACAGCCGTCCTTCGGCTGCCAACCTTGGATCACCCGGCAGGCTGAAACTGAGTTCGCCCTGCCCTCGTTCGCCGTTGTTCTTGCGCGTGGCCGCTGCGGCCTTGGCTTCAGACTCAGTGGCATGGACATAGCGGATGTCCTCAAACGGCGGCGATCCGGTGGTGACTTCTTGGCGCACGCCTTTCTCGAAGTCCCACCAGTACGCGCGTGCGCCACCGGTGCTGACCTGCGGGGCTGACTGGCCATCCTCACCTTGCGCGCTGCCGGTGCCAGCCGGTTTGCGGGCACTGTGCTGGTAGCGCCACTGCGTCAGTTGTTCGGGCTCCAGACTCAGCGTCGGCAGCACCTGACCGGTGATGGTCTTGGCCGCGCCCTGTCTGGCCAGCACCAGGAAACCCGCCACCGGTTTGGCCACCGCATCGTGCCTGGTGGCCAGACGGGTCAACAGCGCCATGTCCGACTCGGCGGTCTGGTCCAGATGCGGGATGGCGATGGCACCGAGCTCGGAATCGATCTTGGCTTCATAGCGGTGCTCGGAGGCGATGGCCTCAACCAAGGCCCCGAGTGTCGTCGCCTCCCATGACCGGGTCTTGGGACTGCGAAACGGCCCGACCATGTCCGCTGCCTTGGCTGAGACCGACAGCGTCGCGGGGGGTGAGCGAATCTCGATCTCATCGACGATGAATTGGCCCATCGCCACCCAGGATCGGCCAGCATAGGACAGCGAGACTTCGAGCACCGTGCCAATCTTGGGCAACTGGGCAATGGCACCATCGGCCCTGCGGCGGTCATCCAGGGTCAGGCGCAGGGTGTCGGAGGACAACCCGGCTTCATCAGTGACCACCAGATTCAGCAGCCGGTCGGCCACGGCGCGGGTGATGTCGGTGCTATCTGCCAGGATCAGGAAGGTGGGTTGCATGGTCTATCTCCCTCCTGTTTTATCTTCCATCTTCCAGCCTTCATGACCAGATGCGCACCAGCGGCAGCACCGGCTGGTCGTTGAGCGCGGGCATCAGCACAGGCGTGCCTGCAGGCATGCGCAGCATCTGGGTGACTGGCAGTCGTGCCAGTTGCCGGTTGGCGTCCAGCACCAGGGGCAGGACATCGAGGCGCCCATAGTGCCGCCAGACCAGCGCATCGAGCATTTCGCCCTCGCGAGCGGTCAGCACCTGGGTGTCAAACTTCTGGCTGGTCATGGCAAGGCCTCCTGCAACCCGGCCAGGGCGGTGTGGGTTTTTTCCAGCAAGGTGACGAGCTCGCCGGCGATTTCGCTGTGGCTCTGGCTGTACAGCACCGGGTCGGTGCGCGCCTGAATCTGGCTGGCAGTGGTCCACAGCGCATCGATCCCGGTGAGCAAGGCGGTGATTTGCGCATCCAGGGCGCTGGCTAATGTCAGCGCTGCGATGCTTGCCGTGATCACCTGCTGGACCAGGGGATCGACAGTGTCAATCGTCAGTCCATCCGACATCAGTTCGCTGTGCAGGCCATTGAGGCTGGTGCTGAAGGTTGAGAGCAACTCCTTCAGGGCAGTGTGAACGGAGGCCACTGCACTGATCTCGCTTGCAGTGTCCAGATCGCCCAGCAGGGAAGGCAATGAGCCCAACAGGTCGTCGAGCGCGCCCACCGGGTCGGTGAGCACTGAATCAATCACCGAGAGCACCGCAAACGGACTCCAGCCGCCCGAGTAGTCGGTGATGGTCTCATCTTCGCCGTAGGCCTTGAGCTTGACCTCAAAGCTGACCCGCCGGGGCTGGCCGTCGTCCATCAGCACACTGCGGGTGTCACCGACTTCGACAATCACCCAGGAGCCCCAGACTCGCCCCAGGCCATCGACCAGTTGCAAAGGCTCGCCCCGGTCGGCCAGTTCGCGCATGGCTTCCACCTGCGCGAGACCCGCATCAAAGCCAGGAAACAACACCCCTTGCAGGCGAATCTCGGCGGGCTCGCGCCCGGTGAACTGCAGCGCGGGTTCACGATTGAGGCGCGCCTGCTCGCTCCAGCGCCAGGACTGGCTCATGGCCAGGCTCTGGTAGGTGGCCTGCCCCATCTCGAATCGAAACGGCCCCAGGGCCAACATCACGCGCTCGGCCATGGCCAACCTCAGAAATATAAAGTGGAACTCAGCAATGACGACCTGTCGTGATCAGTCATGAAGGGCGGCACTGGAGCCGCGCAAGGACTCCCTGATCAGGCTGCGCAGCCGACTGTCGAGCAGATCGGCCAGGGCTTGCGGGTCACTGAGCGCTGGCGCGTGGATGGTGATCTGCGGGGCGAAGTGGATCGTGGGTGCGCCCGGGGCATTTGAAACAGTCGAGGAAGCCGGGGCTGATGGCGCAATAGGCGGCAGTTCGCGGGCCGGGACAGACTGAACGCGCCCTGGCATCCTGACATCACCGTGTCCACCTTTGGCTGGCTGCACTTGCGCGGCTGGCGCGTCTTCCCATGCCGGTCGCAGAACTGACGCAGGCCCATCGATCGCAGGCGCTGGCAGCGCCAAGCCCAATGACGGCCGATCCGGTGACGGTAACCGCAATCCGGGTTGAGCCACCCCGGGCGCAGCCAGCGAGAACGGCACTGACTGCAGCGACTGCGCCAGTTGCCCGACTTCACTCACCACCGCCGGACCCGCTGCTGCCACCCCTTGCGCCAGGCCCAGGGACAGCGCAGTGCCCAGCGTAGCAAACACCCGCGAGGGACTGTTGATGCCCAGCATCGCCTTGAAGCGATCACGCACCCCGGCGGCAACTTCCCCAACCGCTGCGACCGCTTGCTGCGCGGCATTGCGCACGCCCTGCGCCAGACCTTGCAACATCGCGCTGCCCAGCGCCATGAATTGGCCGGGCAGGCTGCCCAGCGCACTGAGCATGGAACCCAAAACAGACTGTAGCGCCTGCAGTGGGCTGGGCGAGCCCAGCGCCGTGGACAGTTGCTGCCAGGCTGACTGCGCGCCACTGACTACGCTGGCCCACAGGCTACCGAAGAACCCGGAGACCGGCTGCCAGCCGACTTGCATTGCGGCCAAGGGCGAGAAGGCAGCGAGCATCCGAAACCCCTCCATCACCCAGCCCACCAGCGTGCCGACAGCCCGAATCGGGAAGGTTAGTGCAGTGAAGGCGGCACTCAACACGCTGCCAATCACAGTTCCCAGCGACTGCCCGGATGCGGACAACGCGGCAAACTCGTCCTGTGTCAGGGTTACTGGCGCGAGCAACTGCCCGACCCAGCCAACCAGACCGCTGATCGCTTCCCCCACGAACCTGAACACCGCAGCCATCGCTTGGCCGATGGGCGCCAGCGGGGCCAGTGCCGTGGTCAAGCTGGTGATGGCCGGCTGCACTGTGGCTCGAATGCCTTGGAACACGCCGCCGACATAGGCTGCAATAGGGTCCCAGTATTTGCGGATCACCAGGGCCAGACCCACCACCGCTGCACCAATGCCAGCGACGATCCAGGTGATCGGGTTGGCCAGAAGCGCGGCAGTCGTTGCACCAATGGCAGGCAGCATGGCCCAGAAAGCCAGCGCTGCCGACTTGATCGGAGTGACAAGGCCGAGCGCGCCGGTCTGAATGCGGGTCCAAGCCATCGACAGAATGCCGGCACTGGTTCCGGTGGCCGCCGCCTGCACTTGCAACAGCGCCAAACCCGCCCGGGCGGATTGGAATGCCGTATTGGCCGCAAGAATCGGCCCCTTCACAAAGGTCCAGGCGTAACCCAGCGCAATGGTGGCCACCTTCAAACCCAGCACCGCACCGACGGTACCCATCACCACCTGGGTGACGACGGGAAAGCGCTCTGCCAGGTTGGCCAGACTGTCGATGGGGCCCATCAGCGCCCCGACCAGACTGTTCAAGGCCGGCAGCAGCGCATTGCCCACCGTGATCCCGAGCCGGCTCATCCGGTTTTTGAGCAATTGCAGGTTGTTGGCCGTCGTGGCCGAGCGGGCTTCGTACTCAGCCTGCATCGAGCCGGCGTAGGCAGTCTGATCGCCCACCAGCCCAACCGCCTTCTCGTAGGTGTCCATCGAGCCCACCAGCTTGGCGATGTCGTCGGCGTACTCCATGCCGAAGAGGTCTGAGAGCGTACCCATCAGGTCGGGCGCCTTCTTCACCTGCTGCAGGAAGGTCGTGAGCGCCCCCTGGGCATCTCGGCCGATCATCTGCTTCATGACCTCGGCTGAGAGACCGATGTTCTGCAAGCCCTGCTGGAACTTCTCGTTCTGCTTGTCGGCGGTGGCGAGCTTCATCAACAGCGCATTGATACCGGTGGCAGCCACTTCGGGCGGCGTCTTGAGTGCCAGGAAGGTGGCGCCCAGCGCATTGAGTTGTGCGCCAGACAGGCCGAAGAGCTTCGCCGTCGAGCCGGCGCGGTTGGCGATGTTGAGCAGATCAGACGCCCTGGCATCCATGTTGTTGGACAGATGGTTGATGGCGTCTCCCAGGCTCACCACACCGTCTTGCGTCAGCCCAAAGATGGAGCGCAAGCCGGTCATCGCAGCGCCTGCCTGCTGACCCGACAGATCGAAGGCCACGCCCATCTTGGCGGCGTCCTCGGCAAAGCGCAGCAGTTCTTCGCGGGCGATACCGGCCTGACCCGCAGCGGCGACGATGGCCCCAATGCCGTCGGCCGCCATCGGGATGCGGGTGGACATCAAGAGCACCTCTTTGGACATCTGCCCAAACTGCTGCGGCGTGTCGAAGTTCACCACCTTCTTGACGTCGGCCATGACCGACTCGAACTGCACCGCCGGCTGCACCAGGCCGTAGAGCGCGCCACCCAAGGCCACCGCATCCATCATCTGGGCGCGGTAGGCGCTGCGGTTCTCCAGATTGCGGGCCTGGGCCTGCTGGGCACGACTCAAGGCTTCGGTGCGAGACCGCAGGGTTTCCAACTGGCTGCCTAGCCGCGCGGACTCCGCACCCATGGCGCGGGTGTTGACGCCGGCGCGGGTCAAGGAGGTCGAGAGTTCATCCACCGCAGCGCGCTGACGCTGGTAGGCTTCTTCAGCCCGGGTGGCTGCCGCGCGGGCGCGTTCGAGTTCCTTGGTCTGTTTGGCTGTGGGCTCACCGCCCTGGTTGGCGATGTTGGCTTCCAGGCCGGTGACCTTTCGTTGGGAGGCCCGCATGGCCAGTGCCGCATCCTTGGCCTGTGATCTCAAGTTCTCCAGTTGCTTGATGCCCGACTGCTTGTTGCCGAGTTCGACCATGGTCGAACCCAACTGGTTCAACTGCGCCTGGGCACCGCGCACAGCCGAGCCCAGGGAAGCCGCCAGGGTGGCACCGATGCTGATCTGAACCGGATGGGCTGTGGCCATGGCGTACCTCTGGGTGAAACAAAATCAGGGAACATCACGTGATGGCCGTGGCCGATGACAAACACCGCGCCAATGACAAGGCCTCGACCAACTCACTCACCTGCAGGGCAAGCAACTCGGACCGGGGCCAGTGGGTGTAGAGGGCCAGTTCCACCACGAGGGCGGACAGCTCGCCCGGATTCACTGCAAAAAACCACCCAGCACCTTCTGCAGTTGGGCGTAGTCCTTCATGTCCAACTGGTGGATGGCTGCTGGCGGCAGCTCAGCCAGATTGGCGATCAGCCGGATTTCGCGCTCAGCGTCGCTACCAGCAGATTTCTGTGCCGCCAGGTGGTCGCCCACGGTGGGACGGCGCAGGGCGATCTCCTTGATCGGCAGGCCGTCGTGCTCAATCGGAAAACTCAGCGTGATGCGTTCGGCAATGTGTTTCATGGAAAACTCCTTTTTGACATGCGTAACCTTTAACGTTACTATTGGACGATGATCAAGTCGTTTACTTGCCGCGATACGGACGTGTTCTTCTCAGGAAAGCGCATTCCCCGTTTCGTGGCCTTTGAAGCGACGGCGATGCGCAAGCTGCAGCAGTTGCACGCGGCACCCAACCTGGACTTCTTGCGGGTGCCTCCGGGCAACCGCCTGGAAGCGCTCTCAGGAGACCGGGCGGGACAGCACAGCATTCGCATTAACGACCAATGGCGGGTGTGCTTCGTGTGGGAGGCAGGCCATGCCTGGCAGGTTGAGATCGTGGATTACCACTGATGGAGGACACACCATGACACGCGAAGTACCCCTGGCCCATCCGGGTGACATCCTGCTCAAGGACTGGCTCGAACCCCTGGGCATCAGCCAGTACGCGCTGGCCAAGGCGATCGATGTGCCGCGTCGGCGCATCAATGAAATCGTGCAGGGCCACCGGGCGATTACCGCCGATACGGCAGCTCGACTGGGTGCATTCTTTGGCGTCGATGCCGAGGGCTGGCTGGCCCTGCAGGCCCACTACGATACCGAGATGGTGCGCGAGCGCTTGAGCGATGTGCTCTCTCACATCCCGCGCTATGACCGTATCACTCACACCCCGATGGCGGCCCGAATCTCCGCCATCTGATCGACCCCGCCGACCTTGCGCACCAGGTTCACGGCATCGATTTCCACAAGCTCCTCATCGGCGATGGTGAGCTTGTAGTAGTGCGCTGCCACCTGCAGGGTCAGCGTGCTCTTGTCACCGGGCTTCCACGCACTGGCCTCGATCTCCCTGCAGCCACCAGCGAGATTGACAATCACCGGCCGGGCCACCGTGCCCTGCGCCTGGATCGCCCCGCGCAGGGTGATCTGGGTGCGGGTGGAGTCCAGCAGCCCAAAGAGCTTGAAGACCTCTGGATCGAAGTCGGAAATCGTGAGCTCAGCTTCAAGCTTGTCCATCCCCAGTTCGATCTCCACCGGAATATCCATGCCCCCGGCACGGTGCTCCTCGGTCTTGAGGGTCAGTTTGGGCAGCTTGATCTCGTCGACCCGCCCGGCGTAGCCGCGCCCATCGACAAAGAGATTCATGTTCTTCAGGACATGCGGTAGTTCAATCGCCATGGTCGTCTCTCCTTACAGAATTTCTTCAAGATAGTCACCCACCAGGTGCGAGCGAAACACGATGTGCTCGGCCGGGTACGGGGCAGTGAAGTCAAAGTCGAAATACACCCGGCCATCGGCCATGGCCTGCGCGGTGTTGAGCTCAGGGTCGGCCCAGCAGCGCCCGCCCAGAATCGCCGCCTGGGCCTTCAACTGGCGCAGATAGGCATTGACCATCTCGGTCACTTCCTCGACATAGGTGCGGGTGATATTCCTGTCCACCGCCCACAGATGCGCCTTGACCAAGGATTCGTTGATCATGTCGGCGGTGCGCCTCACTGACAGAAACGCCCAGCGGCTGTCGGTCGCGCAGGTGCGGTTGCCCCACAGGCGAATGCCGTCGTGGGACACAAAGGTCGCCACCGAGAACTCGTTGAGGTAGTTGGCCTGGGTGTTGGGATCGTTGATGGCCCAGGAGACCGGGCGCGCGGTACGCAGCACCCCGGTGACCACCTGGTTGGACGGGCTGAACCAGAAGCCCCGATCCTCGTCGGACTGGGCGATCAGCCCGGCCACGCGAGCAGATGGCGGCTCAACCACCTCCGAGCCATCGCGGGCGCGCACCACCAGCCACGGATCGACCACATAGGCGCGGTCGGAACCAAACTGGGCGCGGTAGTCGATGGCTGCTTCGTCATGGGTGTTGGGACCATCGATCACCGCAATCGCCCGGGTCTTGTTCGCCACGGCAATCAGCGCATCGGCGACTGCCTTGTGCTGGCTAAAGCCCGGGGCGATCAGGATGCGCGACTTCATCTCGGCGCGGGTTTCCTGCAGCGCCGCAATCCCGGCGAGTTGCCCTGTGGCCGGATCGAGCCCGCCGATGACCGCACTCAGGGTCTCATCCGGTGTCGCCCCTTGCGGCACACGCACCACATAGACAAAGGGCGAGGCCTGATCCTCGATGGCGCGCAAAGCTGTAGGCAAGGTACCGGACTCGCCCAGGTGCGCAGCGAGGCGGCGGTTATTGACCAGCACCGGGACATTGAACGCAAAGGGCTCATCCATGCCACCATCGAGACCGCGCGAGCCCAAGGTGGCGGCTACCACGCCGGAGCCCTCACCGCCTGCAGTCACGTTCAGCAGGGCCGCCATGCTGGGTTCTGCCATCAGCGCCTGAGCGACTTCAGCAGCGGTGCTGATACGCGCCCCGTCGGGATCGGTGGCCAGGGTCACCTGAATCAGGGTGCTGCCCGGGGTGCGGGTATCCAGACTGACTGTCAGTGGCGCATTGGGTTCTGTGGCGGCGCGGGTCTGGACGCGCAGGGTGTTGCCCAGGGCGCCGGGGGCCTTGGCGGCAAAGGTCAGTGCCGCAGCCCCTTGGCCCAGGGTCAGGCTGGCGGTGCGGGCGGTGGAGGCTTGGGGCGCGGTGCCCACCAGGCCGATGACCGAGGACTTGACGGTGCGCACCGTGCGCCCGCCCTCTTCAATCTCGATAAGTTCAATACCGTGCAGGAATTGGTCTGCCATGGGAGTTCTCCAGAAACAAAAAGTCCGCCAATTGACGGAATAAATCAGGGGTGAATAGGGAAAAGCTGGTTGCGTGTTCAGCGCAGCGGCTTGCCCTCATCAGGCTCGATAGCCTTCTCGCAGTGCTTGGGATCGAGCTGATCCAGCAAGCGGCACAGAACGCAGGCCCAGCGCTTGCCATTTCTGGCAGCCTTACCGGCGCGGCTGGACAGCGTCTCGTCCTCATGCCCACCAAAAGCGGCATTGGCCAGTTGGTCGTGGGCGACAGCCAGGGTCCAGGCCCGTTTGCTGCCTGCCAGGGCAGCGGCCAGCATCCACAGCGAGGCCATGACCACCGTGATCTGGCACAAGCCCCACAGGGCCAGCAGCGACAGACGCTGAGCGATGACGTGCATCATGTCCCGCCCTCCACCGTCGACCCCTCATCGGGCCAGGTCAGTGCGGGCAGCTCTGCCTGCAGTTCGGCATAGCCTTGAGGCAGTGGCCGCTCCCCGGCTTCGACCTGCGCCAGGATGGTGTAGAGCACGGCCCAGGTCGAATCACGCGCTTGCACACAATACAGACCCTCGGCCTGAAACTTGGGCAAGGTGCTGCTGGCGTAGCTGCAGGCCGACAGGATGCCGTCGTAGTGACGGGTCTGTGCAAACGCATCGAGCCTGGACTGGGTGGCTTGCACGATCTCGGCCATGAGCCGATCTGGCGCCATGGGTTCTGGCTCAGGTGCCAGAAACTGCGCACCATCCCAAAGCCAGCCGACATCCCCATCCGCACAGGCAAGCCAGCCCTGGCTCTTGGCAAACTTGGCAGTGGCTTCGACCAGGTTGGTGACGATGCCCTCTTCAATGATTGCGTAGCGTGCCATCTCAGATCACTCCCCAGATAGAGACCTGGCCCGGCCCGCCGTTGCCGCCGCGCCCGCCAGTCACCGTAAAGGCGGGATACGTTTGGTAGCTGATCTGGTTGCTGTAGCCCCAGACCACCACAGCATCCCCACCGGCGCCACCGCCCGCCCCCACGCCGGCATGGCCACCGTCACCGCCCACCAGCGTGATGGCCAGCTGCGCCCCGGACAGATTGGTGGCGGCGCCACCACCCGCACTGCCCCCACCCGCGCCAGAGCAAAACGGCACGCTGGTGCTTTGGCCAGCTTCTGCGCTCGCGCTGTAGGTCCCCGTGTTCAGATAGTTCCCCACACTGGCGCCATTGCCACCTTGCGCCAGCGCGACGCTCGTGTCATTGGCACTGCCGTTGTCGCCTCGGTTGCCGGTGGCCGAGTTGTAGTTGAGCGCTGTGTTGCCCGCCTTGCCCCCGGCGGAGCCACAGCGGCGAATCCCGGCGATCTCGGGCAGGCCAGCTGCGCCACTGCCCAGGACCTGGGCGGACACAAAGCTGCTGGCCCCGCCCGCACCGCCGTTGGCGTTGGATGCGCCGCCATTGCCACCGGAACCAACGACCACGGTGCTGCTGTCTTCGAGTTCGCCACTGGCAAAAAACACCGGGGCCAGACGTCGCCCGGCAGCGCCGCCGGGCTGAGCATTGCGGGTTTGTGCGCTGGTGCCACCGATGATGGTGGGCCGGCCACCGTTGCCCCCGGCACCACCGCCGATGACTTCCACTTCAAAGCCGGTGTAGCCCGGCGGCTTCTTGAAACTGCCGCTGCTGGAGAAGACTTTGTAGAAGGCGTTCAAGACCACCGAACGCAAGACGGTGCCGTCGCACAGCAGCAGTCGCACTTCGCCCGGGTACATGATGAAGCTTGTTTGGCCATCAAGGGTTTCGCTGGCGTTGGGGTCGAGCGTGACATCGCCGCTGCCGCTGTTCTTGAGGTAACAGAACCAGCCCTCGCCCAATGAGGCGGCCGGATCGAAGGTTTGTGTAAACGTGCCGCTGGTGATGTCGATGAAGCGGCCAAACTCGGCAGCCGTGAGTTTGACGTTGCTTGTGCGCGCCAGACGTTTGATCTCGCCCTTGGGCTGTATGGTGAGATACTGCGCCACCCGCAGCGGGGTCATGAGCTGGGTGTCATCCAGACCAGCCTGGGCTTGCTGCTGGGTGGCCAGCCGGGTCGCCAGACGGGCATCGATGGCTTGATGACTGCGCAGCGGGGTCATCAGTTGCTGGGCGTCTTCACCCGCCTGGGCCTCAGCCTGACTGGCCAGCCGCATCTGAAACTGCCCATCGAGCACCTGCCGGGTGCGCAGCGGCGTCATGAGCAGCGCAGCTGATTCGCCCGCCTGCGCCGCGTCTTCATCTGCCAGGCGGGCATCGATGGATTGCGCAGTGGAGCGCGGGCTCATCACTACGTCGCTGGCACTGGCTTGTTCACTTTGCGCCTGGGAGGCAAAGGCCACCGCCAGCGTGCGGCTCTCCTGCAGATCGCCACCGCCCATCAAGCCGCTGCCTGCAGCAATCGCCACGCTATCGCGCGCCCGGCGCGATACCACCGCATCGAGCGACACCAGCGCTTCACGCAGGCGCCCCACATCCTCGACCAGCAGGTGTTCGGGATGGGGCAGCGGCAAGTTCAGGTTGGGAGTTCGTTCTTCCATGAAGTCATTGCTCCTGTGGGTGACAGCTGATCAGCTCAGGTGACGATCACGCGCAAATTGCGCACAAAGGGCCGGTACTGCGGATGGCCTGCCAACACCAGCTTGACCCGGGTAGTTCGATCCGCACCGACGCCGATCAGGCTCTGGGCGCGGTAGGTACGCTCGACCCAGCCATTGCCCACTTCCACGCCCGCCGATAAGGCCAGATCGACAAAGCTGCCGGGGGTGCTGGACTCGGCTTGCACCGAAACGCTGGACGTACCCGGCGTGAGCGCATCGAAGGTGACGGAAACATTGAAGCTGGCATCGGCGGGTATGGCGCGCGAGAGGTAGTCGCCAGCGGCCTCCAAGGTGCCAAACACCAGCTGGGTGCCCGGGTAGAGGATCGGACTGGATACATCGGTCCCGGTGAGCTGGGCCGACACCGCCAGATTGCCAGAGAGCTTCTCCGACAGCGCCAGACCCTGGTCTTCCGACAGGGTGTAGGTCCGCCCTTGCGCATCGGTGGCCAGAAACTGCACATCGGTACCGGTGGCAGGGCGCTCAACGCCAGCAAGCGCCATGATGTCCGACAGGTCAGCCACGGTGTACTGGCCCAGGGTGACGGTCCGAGAAGTCTGCGTAAAGCGGCAGCCCAGCAGCCGGAAAGTGAGGTCCTGCGTCTGGTGTGGCGTCCAGGTGATGCCGTTGGAAGATGACAGCAGCACCCCAATCTGGTAGGGCTGCGCCGTCACCCAGCCGGTTTGCGGGTCGTACTTGCCCAGTTCGGCCACCGAGACCGCATGGTTGGCGTCATCGGTGAGCACCACCAGCGCATACTCGCGGTTGGCCTCGAGTGCCACTGGGTCCAGGGTGATGCGGGTCGGGTTGCCATCGGTCTTGATGTCGGATGCCGCCAGGCGCCCCTCGGTCAGCACCGTGGTGGTGGGCAGGCCCACTTGGGTTTCGCGGATCTGCACGATCACCGGTGCACCACCATTCACACCTTCACCCTTGGCCGTAAACCACAGCTCCAGCCCACCAATCACGCGCCGCTCTGGTAGCGTGAAAGTTTGCGCCAGCGGGTCCCAGCGGTTGACCACGGTGGTGAGGATGCGACGGCGCGTCTCGGTGACGATCTGGCCGCGCCCCACGTAGGTCGCAGAGCCGTAGCTGCCACCTGCTCCGAGAAACTCCACCAGCTTGGCGCCAGCCGGAATATCTGGCGGAATCGCAAAACTGCCGGTGAGCAGCCCCGCAGCATCGGCTGCCGTGCCTGCGGGCTGAGAAATGGCGATGCCATCAAAGCGCAGTTGTGCCAGTGCTTCGCTGGGGCCAAAGCCTGTGACGCTGTAGGCGATGTCAAGGCTGCGCAAAAACTCGGCCTCCTCGCTGCGGCTGTCGAGCACTTGTTCTGATTGCCGGGTCTCGACCACCCGCTCGAGCACACCGCTGCCGGTGATCAGCCGCTCGGTCACATCCGACGCCCAGCTGGTGTTCGTCACCGTGAACTGGTCGGTGGCAGGATTCAAGCTCACCCATGCCGGCACCGGATCGAAGGCCTGATACGGGTTGATCTTCATCGAACCTGTGCGGGCCAGTTGCTCGATCACCGGCGTCAAGCTGTAGTCCAGGGTGATGAGGACATGGCCGTTCTCGCTCACATGCTGGGCCAAGGCAGAAATCGGCAAGGTGAGCACACCCGCCACAATCGCCCCGCTTTGCGCCACCCCCTGATCGCGCAAATCATCATCCAGAAAATTGTCAACAAACAAGCCCTTCTTGGCAGCCGGTTCACGGATATTGGCATCCACCCGCAGGCGCTCCAGGGCCATCAGGTCATACAGATCGGCGATTCTCTGCTGCATGGCAGTCAGCTCCGAGACCTTGATGGTGCGAATGGCAATATTGCGCACCACCGGTGGCGAGCCGCTGCGCCAGTCATAGGCAATCCCAGCCAAGGCCAGGCGCGAAGCCGGCACGGTGGGAGCGATGGGGTTTCTGACTTGCGAAATCCCCTTGATGCGCTCGACCTGGCCCTCGGCAGTCAAGGCCAGCACATCGACGCGCGGCAGCTTCCACTGGTAGTCGATGTACATGGTCGAGCCCTGCACCACGCCTGAGACGGTAAAGCCGGTATCGGTCAGATCACTGGGCGTGATGCTGGCAATAAACTGGTAGGTGACCTGGTAGCTCGAACCTGGTGCGGGCTCAGCGCCACCGGGTGACCAGTCGATCTCATCGCCCACCACCTTGTAGTCCGTGCCTTGCGCATAGCTGCTTGCCCCTTGCGCAATGCTCAGCACCGCCACCACCGTCGGCTCGGTCAGCACATCGCGGCTGCCGGTAAAGGCGCCATGCACCACGGTCTCGGTCTTGGCTTGCGTGACCTTGATGTCCAGCACCTGGGCCAAGGGTGGGCGGTTGATCATAACGACCATGGCGCCATCACCCGAATCATTGAACACCTGCGGCTCGCTGGAGATGCGCTGCAGATCAGGATCGATGGCCAGCCGCAGGCGCTGGGACTGGGTGCGCTCCACCTTGAAGCCATCGATATTGGCGCGCCCCTCCGCTACCGAGAAAATATGCTCCTGGGTACCGGTATCGGTGTCCAGAAACCGCACGCCCAGCCCGTCGACGACATAGTGGCCATTGGCATCAAAGTCATAGCGCGCCAGACTGGTGACCACGCCATCGAGCACCGGCGGCTGGCGGCGGTTCTCCAGCAGACCATTGTCCAGGGCATAGACCGCATGGAAGTCGCCGCTCTGACCATCACGGGTGCCCGCCCCTTCCCAACCCCAGGCCAGGGTCTCCTGCAAGCGACCAGCACCCGGCTCCTGGTAGTTGCGCACGCCCACTGCCGGTTCGCGCAGGGTGGGGTCTTCGAGCTCGGTGACGCTGCGGGTGGTGAAACGCACGCCCACGGCCATCCGGCCAGAGGTTGGCACGGTAAAGGTGGCGGCAGGGACCTCACGCACCGCGCCGCGCAGATAGACCCGCCCCGCCTCCAGCGTCACCAGACCAGTGTCGGCATCGATCTGCAGGTTGGCGCCACTCACAATGTCGCCGTCTTTGAGCAGCGCATCAGCCACACCCTGCAGGCGGTGGATCAGAGTGCTCTGGATTTCATTGAGTTCTCGGGACTGCAGGCCATCACCGGCGCGAAACAGCAACTGGCTGTAGTGCTTGGACGGGTCAAACAGGTTGTAGTAACGCTCGATCATGGCTGGCCTCGCTTAAAAGGTGACGACAAATTCAAAGGTTTCGCGCGTTGAGGGCTGGCGCACGATGGGCACCGAGTTCTGCAGCACGAGCAAAATGCCCGGATCGGTGATCTGGGCCGGGATAAAGAACTTCTGCCCCGGTGCCAAGGCCTGCAAAGCCGCATCGGTCTGGGTGCCGACAAACAGGCCCTGCTCGCGCACCACGCTGGTGGCGGCATCCTCAAAGTCAAAACGCACGCGGATGAACAGGTGGTTGGTGGGCTCGGTACTCATCCGGTAGCGCCCGGTCGGCACCACGATCTCGCCCTCGGGGTCGGCCAGCACAAAATGCACTTCATCGACCAAGCGGCGACCGACCTCGCGCAAGAGCGTGGTCTGGTCAATCGGCTCGGGCGGGTGCTCGATCTTGAAATGCACCGTCACATCGCCGCCCTCGGGAATGCTGCTGCCGGGCAGGCGCCGGATCACGCCCTCGCGGGCATTCGCGCTGTAGTCGACATCAAGCAGATACTCGGTCGCCTCATCGAGCGAGGTCACCCGGATGTCAGCCAGGTGCATGAAACCCAGCACGATCACCCCGGCTTCATCAAACGGCGTGCTGATCGCTTTGCTGGTGTCCCACAAGGGATCGCCCTCGCCCAGGGCCAGGTGCAGGGTTTGTTGTTTGATCGCAGCAGCAAGTGCAGCGCGACCGCTGGTGGTCAGAATGGCCATCTGGGGCTCCAGAAATTGAAGAAAAAATACAAAGCAGCAGCGCCCATGGCGCCGCCGAATCAGGACTGCGAGGTGTGGGCGGTTCCAATCAGCTCGCGGGTCTCAGCCCAGCTCGACGCCGGCCAGCGCACACCGGTCCAGGTCTGGCCGCTCCAGGCAGCGCGGGTGCTGAGGACCGGCACGCGTGCGGGTGCAACGTGTGAATCGAGGTAGGCCGGTGTGCTGCCAGTCAGCAGGCGCCACAAGCTCGGGTGAGCATCATCGAAAACATAGGCTGTGGCTTCAGTGAAGCCAGAGATGCAAATTTGCATCTCTGTGAGTGGCCGCCATTCGATCTCGGCGGCCTCTCCCAAAATGAGATATCCCAATCGATCGATGGGTCGGGTGCGATGGAGCGCCCGGCGCGGGGTGCGGCTGTTGACCTCACCCAGCACAGCGTCCGAGAGCACGATCTGCGCTTTGCAGAACTGCCGGGCAGGCAGCAAGCCCGTTTGCGCGGCTGCCTCGGGCGCGCGCCACAGATCACGCCAGCGCTTGGCAGGCCAGACCCCTTGATCGATCCAGCGTTGGCCGACCCGGTTGTGCGAGACGGACAACCGGGTCATGGCCCCACGCGGGCCAGGCTGCACCGGCGTGTCGCCCAGCCTCAGTTGGCCCAGTTGCCCATTGCCCGGTGCCGCTGCGCGGCTGCTGTGCCCAATTGAACGTGAGGGTTGGGCACGCAAGCTTGGCACCTCGGCGCTGGCGGGATGCACCGCATAGAGGCGTTCCAGCACTTCCACCCGTGTCAACCGGTGTGGTGTGGCGGACAAGGGATCGCCACCGCCCAGTGAAATCGGCGCCCCTGTCTCCTGCCAGACAAACCTTGGCAGGTTGGCGTTGATGTCACCCAAGGGCGTGCTGTCGGACAACACCACCATCGCTTTGCAGAACTTGCGCTCGGGTCGCAGCCCCAGCGGATCGGCCACGCCCAGCGCATTGGCCAGCGTGAACAAGTGCGAATGCAGGATGTCTTCGTTGGGCGTATGCCCGGGATCACCCAGACTGGAGAAGTCCAGCAGGTAGCGATCCATCAGCCGGGCTGTCGCATAGCGCACCGCTTCGCGGGCCGCAATTAAGGCGATGTCGGGCGGTGGGTTTGCCAATTGGCGCGCCCGGCCAAAAGAGAGCTTGGTCTGCCCATCCTGCCAGAACACGCCGCTGTGATCGGACAGCAAGGCTTCGCCCAGGATGCTGTCGTCGAGCACCAAGCGGCGCAAATCCCAGCCATGGTAGATACGGGACAGCCGGGAGCGCACCGGGGCGGACAGCCGGGCAATCGCGATCAGGTTGGCAATCAGCGCATCGTCATCCAACACCCCACCCGGATCGAACTGAAACTCGGCAAAGTGAATGCCCGGGGTTTCCTGCTCGACCGTGGCAGTTGCGCCGATCCACGACAGTGCCGTGGTGAGCGCCGCCGGGGTGCCGCGCAGGCGCTGCCAGCGGATACCTTCGACAATCGCTTGCCTTGGCTCGGGCAGGTAGGGCAGCAACTCACCCAGGCCGTACTCCCAGATCAGCCAGGGTAGCAGACTGTCGCTGGGGTCGGTCTTGAAACCGGCCAGCCCCTCAGCGTCACCGGCCAGGCGCGTGAGCAAATCGGTTGAGACGGAGAGCGCGCGCTCCGGCACCGTGGCATTGGGTGGCAGCAGATGATCAGCAGTCATGCGCCCTCCTTGGCAGAAAACCCCGAGTTCAGCGATTCACCGGTCTGTGCCCGCAAAGGTCAACTGGACACCGGTCAGGCGCACCGCCTGGGTGCTGTGGATACGAATGTTGGCATCCGGGCTAATCAACTCGACCTTGTGAACACCGCTTTGCTGCAGTTGCCCGATCAGCCAGGAACGTGTCAGGTCCCAGCCAAGCACGGCGGCCTGGGCCATGGACTGGGTCAGTCGTTGCGTCAGACCGTCAAACACCGCCATCGGCGTGTCGGGGTAAAGCCAGATCTGCGCGACCACAGTGACCGGCACCAGACTCACCGGCACCACCTCCACGGTGTCAGTCAGCACCCGCACGTCGTCACGCATCACGGTGGCGCGCACGGTTTCCAGCAGCGATTCCGGCACGGTGTCACTGTGGCCTGTGGGCAGCACGCTGATGCGCACCCGCCCCGGGCCAGGGCTGTCGACAGCGACATCAGCCACCTCAGGCGAGGCGGACAGCGCCCAGTAGCGGTAGTGCGCCGCACCCCCGGCATTGGCAAAGCCCATGATGCGCGCACGGATGCGCCGGCGCAGCGGCTCGTCCTGTTCCTGCGGAAGTCGAGTGACACCATAGAAGGCGCCGAGGTGTTCCAGGTCGTTGCCCACCGCAAAGGCCAGCAAGTTCGCCCGCGCGGCTTCATTGATTCGGGATCGCAGCAGCAACTCACGATAAGCCGCGACCTCGATCAGCTTGATGGCCGGGTCAGATGCGAGTAGCGCGCTGTACTGCGGGTAGCGCACCTGGAAGTCACGCAGCAGCGCATCGAACACGGTCTCAAAGCGCAGGGTCTCCAGCACCTGTGGGCTGGGCAGACCCGCGAGTTCGGGAGCCAAGGTGGTCGCAATCATGGGCGTCCTCCAGTGCCGATACTCAAGCCAGATAAGGTGACCGTCTGGCCCTCGAATCCTTGTAGCCGCACTTCACCTTCCAGGGTCAGTTCTACCCAGCCGGCCCGGGCGTCAGAGAGGCGCACACGGGTGAGCTTGAAACGCGGCTCCCAGCGGCGCAGCGCCTCGGCGGTGGCAGCGTAGAGTTCGACCGCCAATCGCGGGGTGATAGGCTGGTCAATGAGTTCGGGCAAGCGCGAGCCGTAGTCGCGGCGCATCACCCGGGTGTTCAAGGGCGTGGACAGGATGTCGGCAATGCTCTGGCGCAGGTGATTCAGGCCAGCAAGGGATTGGCCGGTGTGGGCGTTCATTCCGAGCATGGCGGGCTCCCATCGTTGATTTGCTTGCAAATATCTCTATTTGAGATAAACTCGCGCCATGAAAATCATCAGCAACAGTGCCTTGCGGGCCTTCGCTGTCGACCATCCCCAGGCCGAAGCCCCCTTGCAGGGTTGGCGGCGGGTGATTGAGAAGAACCGCTTTGCCAACTGGGCCGAGCTCAAAGCGACCTTCAATGCGGTGGACAAGGTCGGCGATTTAGCGGTGTTCGACATCGGCGGCAACAAGTACCGGCTGATCACTTACATCCGATTCGAGAAGCAGATTGTGTACATCAAGGCGGTGCTCACTCACCAAGATTACGACAAAGGAGCTTGGAAAACATGAATGCCCCCATCGACATGAATTACCTGCTCCCGGTCTGGGAACAGTTCCGATCTGCTACCGACATCGCCCCCATCCGGGATGAAGCGCATTACGAGCGAATGACCGAGATGCTCGAAGCCCTGCTGGATGAAACCCAGGGTGACGAAGCCCATCCCGCAATGGGGCTGGTCGACATCGTGGGCGACCTCATCGAGGACTACGAGGAGCACCACCACCCGCTGCCCGAGACCACCGGTGTGCAAGCCCTGAAGTTCCTGATGGAGCAGCACGGTCTCAAACAAAGCGATCTCACGGAGATCGGCAGCCAGGGCGTTGTCTCAGAAATCCTGACCGGCAAGCGCGAGCTCAACATTCGCCAAGTGCGAGCACTGAGCGAGCGCTTCGGGGTGTCGGCCGCCACTTTTGTGTGAGGAAACGGCGATGGGCAAGGCAAACTGACGCTCCTCCCTACCCACCCGCAAACACATTCTGACTGCCACTGGCCGCTACCGACCCACAACTGACCGGGTCACCAATGCGGCACAGCTGCAGGTCATTGCAATAGACCGTGCTGCTACCCGAGGCGAGCACCGCGTCGTGACAGGACTCGTCGCAGCAGTGCGTGGCCCAGGCATCGCTTTGCCGGTGCGCGGCAATGCCGTTCACGAAAACATTGGGCGAGCCCTGGATATTGGCTCGGGGTGGCCAGCAGGCGTGGCCCGAGCATGAACTACCGAACTTGGTGACGGCGGGCATCGACAGCTCCTTTGAGCGCATCACGCCCGGGTGTCCAGTCGGCACGCACACGCAGGATGAACTCGGCACTCGCCGAACCACGCGCAAAGTACGCGGTGATCAGAAAGGTCCAGTCCAGATGGGCTTCCATGCGCGGCGTAAAGCGAATGATCTCGTCGGCCTCGACCGGGATCTCCGGAAAGTCCAGGCAATAGCCCGTCTGGCGGCCACCGTCTGGCAGCGGCGTCTGGTATTCGATCTCGATGGGTGGGTAGAGGCCCGTGATGACCTGCGGCACCGCGATCACCAGTCCGGCTTCGTCCTGGCTGACCTGCAGACCGATGATCTTGGGTCGTGGCCCGACGATCTCAAAATCGTAATGGCTGGCCGGTGTCCCGTCTTCATCGACAGCCACAATGGGTGCAGCGACAAATGTGGCATTGGCCAGCACCTCCAGCCACGGAATGACTTCAGGATCAGGGATCCAGGTGGCCATGGCACATCTCCTGCAGCAGGCTCAGTTCAGATCAATGCGGGGCGCGGTGATGCGAATGCCCGAATCACCCATCTCGATCTTGCTGGGGCCAATCTCCAGCACGATCTTGCCACCACCGCCACCGGGCACCGACAGATGCCAGTGGTGGTGCTGGCGGTCATAGGCCAGAGCAGCGCCGTCTTTCCATTCGGTGCGACTGATGTCGGCACTGTCGGCTGGGGCTGGATAGGCTTGGCGGTAGAGCGAGCCCACCACCACGGCCTGATTGAGATCGCCGCCCGGAGCGACCAGCACCACCTGTTCGCCAGGTTCTGGCACGTGCCAGGTGCGATCAGGGCCGGCGCGTGCGGTGGCAAACGGCAGCCAGGCGGTCAGGATGGGACCGGCCTGTACACGTACCCGGGCACGTTGGGCATCGAGTTCAGCCACTTGGCCCAGCAGCACCAGATTGCTTAGCCGCCGCTCGGCCTCGGTCATGTCCTGGTGCAGATGGCGCTCACTCATGGCGTGACTCCGTTCGGGTCGAGCAGGGGCTGGTAGTCGGGCTCATGGGGGATGCCAATGCGCGGTACCCAGCTGTAGAGCACCTGCAGCGGAAGTTCGCCCTCATCAGTGTCCAATGGCTGGGTCCAGTAGCTGACCTCAAACGACAAGCGCACCGCCAGCACCGGTGTGTCGCCCTCACCACCCTGATCGACCTCGGTGCGGGTCAGACGGGTGCCTTCGACCAGCAGACCCAGGGTCTCATCAAGATCGAGGATGGCTTCCACCGCCTGGGCCAGCACATCGGCCTCTTCGGCTGCGGCGTCGCCGCTGGCGATGATCTCGACCCACAGTTCGAGCTTACGGTAGCGCAAGCCAGGATCGGCGTTGGGCTGATCCTCGATGCGCTCATCGCGGGTGTAGATCAGGATGGCAGGCAGCTTGGCGGCAAACAGTGGCGTTGCGCGGTGGATGCTGATGCGTGCAGCAGTCATGCGCGGGTCAACCTTCGGCAAATTTGCCGAAAGTAACGCGGCTACCGCCTCACGAATCAGGGTGCGTGGATGTTTCATGGCCACTGCCCCCTTTGTGCAGCATCAGTTTCAGAAAACCATGGCCATCAGGGCGAACCTCGACGATCAGGTAGAGCACACCTTGCACCGTGACCGCATCGCCCTCGGTCGGGGTGGCGGGCAAGTCGGCCTGCCGCACCTCCAGCACCGGCTGCACACTGGACACGGCCACCCCGGTGCTGGCATCGACCTCCTGGTGCGCGGCGGTGAACACACCCCGGCTTGCCAGAGACGCTGACTGCCCTTCGAGGTGAAACACCACCGGCTCACCAAAGGTGGTGAGCACAATGGCCGACATGGCTTTGGTCAGATCACCGAAGACCGTCATGACGATCACCAGCCATTGCTCGAATGCAGCCGCACCGTCAGCGCCGGGCGTTTCACAATCGGCAGCGGATTCGACTGGGTGTAGATGTCGATACCGGTGCCATTGGGCCGTGCCAACTGGTAGGCATAGAGCTCCTGGCCATAGGTGCCGACCGCTTCCATCAGGTTGGCCGGGGCGAAGTAGGTGCGAAAGGTGTCGAAGGTGCCCAGCGGAAACGCAATGCCCTCCTTCTCGGGAATCAGCCGCACGGTGTCGCCGTTAGAAAGCGTGACCGTGCCGAAATACTCCTCAAACAGGATCGAGCCAAAGCGAAAACCCCGGCGCACATCGTCTTTGAGCGGATTGGTGCCCGCCGTGCCCTGGGCGAAGGTGTAGGCCTTCTCCACCGAGGCGTGGGTGACCAGCTTGTCAAAGAACTCGGGGCTGACCAGGGCGTGGATGCTGGTCATCATCTCGCCCTTGAGGTTCTCCTCGATCTGGCGGGCCACTTGCGTGCAGCGAATGACCAGGTCCTTGTCTTCGGCAAACTTGAAGTCCACCGACTTCTTGGTCAGGCCAAATGCGGTGTGCCAGTCGTAGAGGACATTGCCCGCACCGTCCTTGGTCACGCCCAGCAAGGCATTGACCCGCATGTACTCCAGCGTCTGCGCATGTTTGGCACGCATGCGGGCAAGCTTGCGCGTCATCACGGTGACCAGCGGGTCTTGCGCACTGGCCAGACCCAGACCCCGGATACCGCTGACTTCCTCGGGCAAGACGACATCATTGTGCGGGATATGGGGCACCGAGAAGGAACGCACTTCGCGCTTGTCGGTGGTGCCCACGGTCGCGGGCGCCCCCACTGCCACGGCGGGCAGCAGGCGCAGCTCACCCTCGATGGATTCGATGGTGACATTGCGCTGCGAGATGGGCTCAGGCGCAAACAGCCCCAACTGGCCGACCCGACCATAAGGGTTGGGCAGCAACTGGATGGCAGCCGACATCTCGGCCAGCCCAAAGCCGCCTGCATCAAAAGGATTGACGATCACAGTCATGAGAGAACTCCTGGAAAAAAGATTGAGATCAGCAGACTGATCAAGCCACCGTGCGCACCACGATGCCGTGGGCTGCGAGTTGCTGGTGTTTGAGGGATTGGGCTGCGGCATCAACGACAGTGGCGTCAAAGACCAGGGCGCGGTCAGCCACGATGACCGGGCCACGAACCAAAACCACCGCTTGGGTGTCGGTGTCCGAGACAGGCACAGCGTGCAGCAGCACGGCGCAGGCGATCTCGGCGCCTTCAAGGCCAGCAGTGGAGGCCGCTGGTGACAAGGCGTAAACACCGCTGGCGGTGATGCGACCGAGCACCGAGCCGATGCTATAGGCGACACCGGCCTTGAGGGTCACGCTCTCGCGGGTGTAATCCGGGTCTGACTCGCGTTTGACCAGATCACCGAGGGTGGCAGGGGAAATCAAAGGTGTGCTCATTGACGGGCTCCATAGGCTTGGGCCGCTTTGACCAGGGGACTGTCAGCGACGCATTGGGGTTGGGTGGATGACGACTGAGAAGACTGTGCCGGTGCTTGCGCCACGATGTCTTGCGCCACATCGCGCTCGGCGGCTTGCTTCAGTACCGACTGGCGCAGCGCATCGGGGGTGACGCCTCGGGCCAAAGCCTGAGCCGGATCGACGGTGACACCGAGACGTTTAGCCTGGGCAGCGATCTCGGTCAATTCGGCCAACTGGCGGCGCAGACGCTGTTCGACCTGGGCGGTGATGGCCGCTTCATCGAGTGGCGGCGGGGTTTGCGCTGGCTGCGCTGGGGTTGGGTTTGGCTTCGCGTTCGAACCCTCAAGGGTGTCGTCAGCTGGCTGGACGGGGTTGTGGTCATTCATGGAAGTCTCCTGGGTGGAAGAAAAAGTGGCATGCGCAGCGCTGTGTGATGCCGATACAGCAGCCGCGCGGGCGCGCAAACTGCGCCCGCCAGACATGGCCAACTGGCGTTGCAGAGCGGCCAGTGCCTCGCGGGTGGTGCCGATCTGGTCGGCCAGGCCCGCTGTGACGGCCGCCTCACCGCGATAAACGCGGGCCTCGGTGGCGCCAACCACCTCCGGGGTCAAGCGCCGAAAGCCAGCCACCAGATCGATGAACTGGCTGTGCAGACCATCGAGATCGGTTTGGATGCTTGCTGCCACCGGGGCTGGCAGCGGTGCATGCGGATGGCCATCGACCTTATGGGCGCCTGCGTGCAAGAAGGTGTAGGTCAGCCCTGCCTTGGCATCGGCCTCCGACTCATCGACATGCACCGCCACCACACCAATCGAGCCGACCTCGGCGGTGCGGGTCAGCCACAGACGCTCTGCCGCACAGGCAATGGCGTAGGCGGCAGACAGTGCAGCTTCATCGGCAATCGCCCACAGCGGTTTGCCCGAGGTCTGCGCCAGTTGCCGCAATCGCTGGGCCAGGTCGAACACGCCTCCCGCCTCGCCACCGCTGGAGTCGGTCTCCAGCAGCACGGCACGCACCTGTGGATCAGCAAAAGCCGCCTCGGCCATGGCCTCAATGTCGGCGTAGCTGGTCAGGCCACTGGCCGCACCGATGTACGACGATCGACGCACCAGGGTGCCAAGGATCGAGATCACCGCGATGCCCTCCACCATCTGGAGGTCATCATGCGCATCGGCTCTGGCCACCTGCCCGGGCGGCGGTGTGGCCAGCGTATCGCCAGCGAGCTTTTTGGCCATCACCCCAAGAATGACTTCGAGCTTGGGGCGTGCAATGAGCAGCGGCGTTCCGTACAGGCGGGACGCCAGGTAAGGCAAATCGGTCATGGGGATTCCTGATTCAGACTGATTTGTTGCGTGTTGCGCAACATGCTAAGATGTGCCATGATCAAATCGTTTCGCCACAAAGGCCTGCGAAAACTCTTCGACACAGGCAGTACCTCGGGCATCCAGGCCAGTCATGCCAAGCGGCTGCGAATGCAACTGGTGGCTTTGGATACGGCGCAGACGATTGACGATATGGATATCCCGGGCTTTCGCCTGCATCCGCTCAAGGGCGATTTGGATGGGCGCTGGTCAGTCGCCGTGAGTGGCAACTGGCGAATGACTTTCGAGTTCCTTGACGGGAACGCCTATGTTCTGGACTACGAGGACTATCACTGATGGCTATGCATAACCCCCCTCACCCTGGCGAATTCATCACCGAGGTCTATCTGGAGCCCCACGGCATCAGTGGGCGCGAGCTTGCCCAGCGGCTCGATGTCGCGGCTTCCACCCTGAGCAGAATCCTCAAGACAAGCAGCCGTGTGACGCCGGACATGGCGCTGCGTCTGTCAAAGGCGCTTGGACGCAGCCCTGAGAGTTGGCTTGCCATGCAGGATGCCCACGATCTCTGGGTGGCTCGTCAGCACACAGATCTGGCGCGCGTCAGCAAGCTTGAGTTGGCTGTGGCCTGAGGTCGCAAGCGCTAACCCGACCCAGGCGGTGGTGCCTGCGCAGGGGCCGGGACAGGCTCCCTGCCAAACAGCAACCCCAGACTGTCCTCACGCCGGTGATCGCTGGCAATCTCGGCATCGATGGCTGCTGCATCAAAGCCGCGCTCAGCAATCGCCTGGGTACGTGACTTGAGCCCGGCTTCAATCGCCACAATCTCAGCCCGAATGTCTTTGAGCGGATCAACCCAGTCCCAGCGCGGGGGCAGCCAGGCGCAGTCCAGATAGTCAGCACGGCGTTGTTCGTAGTCAGGCAGGTCCAGGGCACCCGAGAGCACGGCGGTGTCCATCCATTTGGCCCACACCGCCCGGCATAGCTGAAACACCAGCACCGAATGCTGGAAGGCTTCGATGCGACGGCGGAACTCCAGGAGTGCCGCGCGGGTGTTGGAGTAGTTGGCCTTGAGCATATCGGCCGACAGGTTCGCGTAGGGCAAGCCCAGCGCAGCAGCCACCTGCAGCAGCGTGCGGTACTGGAAGCTCTCGTAATTGCCGCCGACATCGGCGGGCGTCGAAAAGGTGATGTCCTCGCCGTCGTCCAGAATCTGCAACTGGCCCGGCTCAAGCGGCAACAGCGGCTCCCCTCGCTCATCAGTCTCGCCTGTGTTGTCGAAGTCACGCTCCGGGCGGCGTACAAAGCCGACAAACATCGCCGCCACCTTCTTGCGATCCAGTTCAGCGTCGTCATACTGATCCAGCAAAAACAGCTTCACCAGCGCCGGTGAGAATCTTGAGACACCCCGCAGTTGCCCGGCATCCACCGGATCGACGATGTGCAGCACCGATTCGGCCGGCACCCGTACCGTCTCGCCCACCAGCCCGGGATCAGTGATGTCGCCCGGGTGGCGGCGCAGGAAGTGGTAAGCGACGCGCCGGCCGATACGGTCAAACTCAATGCCCTGGCGAATGCGGTGACCGTTCGAGAGTTGCTGGTTGTGGTTCAGAGGCAGCATCTCGGCGGGCAGCATCTGCAACTGCAGTGGCACCGACAGGCCATCCTCGGAACGACGTGGCCGGATGCGAAAGAACACTTCACCGGCGATAAAGAGTTCGCGGGCAGCGCGGCGTTGCTGGCCATAGAAATCCGTCAGCCCTTCGGCGTCCGACTCATCAGTCCAGCGCAGCCACAGGCGCTGCACACTGTCCTTCAATGGCGCATCAGCAATCCCCGAGGACGGCTTGATGCCGGTACCCACCGCATTACCGGCCCAGGACTCGACCGCATTGGCGGCGTAGCCATTGTTGCGGATCAGGTACCGGGCCCGGGCGGTCATGTCGGCACCAGCCGCCTGGATCAGGGTATTGACATGAGCGCGGCTGGCATGAAAGGTCTTCAGGCGCCGGGCGGACAGCCCACCTTCAAAGCCACCGACCATGGCACCGACCTTACGGCCAAGTTTCTGGCGCAGGTTCTTGAGCATCCCCATCACAGCCCCTTTCCAGCATAGGTGCGCATGCGCCTGGCACGCGGGCGGCCTTCCGTCTTGGCAATCTCGCGTTCCAGGTCAGACAAGGCCGACTGCAGTTCAGCATCGGACTTGTAGGTGACCCACTTGTCGCCAGCCTTCACTGTGAGCACGCCGTTGAAGCGGGCCGATAGAAGGGCTTCGCGTTGGGCGGTGAGTTGTTCTAGTGTCATGGACAGCACTCCATGCCAGCGGGAGGCTGGCGGTATCAGAGGTAGTTGGAAGAAATGGCCATACGGCGACGGCGCGGGCTGGCGGTCATGGGTGCCGAGACAGGTGTGCTCTTGCTCTGGCGAGTGCTGGGCACAGGCGGCAGCGCCTCCACCCGCCTGTTCAGATTCAGCCCCATCGACAAGAGGCCATGCAGCGCCGCATAGCCATACACCCGGCAGTCCAGCGCTTCATTGCGTCGGCCATCGGGCTTCCACCAGAAACGCTGCGGGAAACCTTTGACGTACCGGGTGCGAATGCGCTCAGCGGTCAGTTGCTCAAAATACTGCGCATCCCGGTCCAGCGGGAAATGCATCGCGCCAGCACCACTCTCCTTCTTGAGCCGCGCATAAATCGCCTCCTTGGCCGCGTCCACCCCGACGGTGAACAGATTGACCTTGCCCTTATTGGCCTTGCTCGGTCGCTTGGGCCAGATCGGGCGTTTGCCCGCTGCTGATCCACCTGCACCTTTGATCGCCCAGATGCGCTTTCTCTCGCGCCCCTTGCAAAACGCATAGGCCGCCAGGGTGTGGTGACCGCCGGTGTCCAGACAGGCCGCTTCAATGGTCAGACCAGTGGCCAGGGTTTCGTGTTCAAACCGGCTGGAGAGAATCGCATCCAATTGCGCCCAGGTGTCCGGTGCTGACGGGTCGCCCCACAACACCTTGTAGTCGATGGACCAGGACTCCTCGTCGCGGCCCCAGCCAATGACTTCGAGCTCCAGGCGGTCGTCCTGCACGTCAATACCGCAGGTCAGCAGCGCCACCTCAGCGGGAACGGCGGGGCCATAGGCTTCGCGGCGTTCCATCAGGCCCTCAGCATCCAAGGTCTCGCCCTCGCGGTCTTCCCAGGTCTCAGCCAGTTTGGTGTTCACCCAGACCTTCAATCTGACGGGATCGTCCTTGGCCGCATGGTGCTCCTGGGCAATCTCGCCCCAGGTCAGCCAGGGTGAATACAGGCTCGACAGATGAAAACCCACCGTCTTGCCATCGCCTTGCGCCTTCGCCGTCCACCGTCCGTTGGCCAGCAGGGCCGGCTTGCGGTACTCGGGGTGGTTGCCATTGCAGTGTGGGCAGTGCCAGGCCGCCTCGCTCATCTTGTCCTTGGGCCAGCGGATGTCGCGCCACTGAATCTGGCTGTGCGCCCCACAGTGGTCGCAGGGCACCTCGAACACCCGCTGGTCACTCTCCAGATAGGCTGCCTCGATGCGCGAGAAACCTTTGAGCGTCGGTGTTGAGCACAGATACACCTTGCGATTGACAAAGGTGGCCGCGCGCTGCACGGCCAGGGCCACCGGATCGCCTTCGCCATCGGCGTCACCCGGGTAGCCGTCGACCTCATCGAGAAACAGGTAACGCACCGGCATCGAGCGCAGCCCCACCGCACTGTTGGCACCGGTCATGATCAGCACGCCGCCCGGGAATTCCTTCATCAACTGGGTGTTGCCGGAATCGCGGCTTCGGGGGTCTTTGACCCGGCTTGCGAGTCCGGGGCTGGCTTCGATCAGTGCATCGACCCGCTGTTTGGAGACGCGCTTGGCACCTTCGACGGTGGGTTGCACCAAGAGCATCGGGCCGGGGGCGTGGTGGATGACATAGCCGACCCAGTTGAGGCCGCACTCGGTCTTGCCCACCTGCCCGCCGGCCATGAACACCACGCGCTCGACACGTGAGCTGGCCGACAGGGCCTCCATGATCTGTGCCAGATACGGGGTGCGGCTGGTTGACCAGCGCCCGGACTCGGCTGATGCCACCGAGGACAGCATGCGGTGGCGGTTGGCCCAGTCATCCACCGTCAGCACCGGGTCAGGCGCCAGGCCGCGTTGCCAGGCGGACTCCACGCTCAACGCAGCCGCTGATTCAGCAGTGTTGAACACAAGCCACTCCGATGCGAAAGAAAGGCAACAAAGGCTTGGCTTGTGTTGCAAACAGCGCGTTCATACGGGTGTCAGCAACACCCACGGAGAACACCATGGAAACCACCCGCATCCTGCTCACCCTCAACCGCGAAGAACGCGAGGTCGACGCCAGCCTCTTTGTTGGGGCGCAGGACACTTATCTGATCGTGTCTGGCATCGCCCTGCGTACCGCCCAGGGCCAGAAGACGCACAACGGTTACGTCTGGCTCAAGGCGCAGCCACCGGGCCACCGCTACAGCACCCAGGACATCACCGACATCGGCTACTCAGGCATGCGCGGCAACGGCCACGGGCAGCGTAGCCAGTTTCGCTACATCGGCTTCTTTCCTGCCGATGGATCAAACGGCGCTTGGCTTCTTGCTTGAACAGCGCCTTACTACCCACACCGCAACAACCCAAGGAGCACAGCATGTCTGCACAAACCACCCCCATCACCGAACGCCAGCTTGACCTGATCACCCGCGCCCATGGCGAAACGTCTGGCCTGATCGAGCCGCTGCTGGCCCTCAAGGGCGGTGCCAAACTCAAGATGATCGCCAGCCTGGCCAAGCGAAGCCTGATCGCGCAGATCGACGGACAGTGGCGTCTGACCCCAGCGGCACTTGCCATCGTCCAGGGGCAGGCCTCAGCCAGTGTTGTCACGCCGGCGCAGCCACCCCAAGCCGCTGACCCGGATCTCGAAGCCGCCGTGGCCGCAGCCGAAGCCAGTTGGCAGCAGGATCAATCGGCTGACGCTCAATCGGCCAAAGTGACAGAGTTGCCCAAGCGCGCACGCGGCCAAAGCAAGCAGGCCCTGGTGGTCAAGATGCTCCAGCGCCCAGAAGGGGTGACCCTGGCACAGTTGATGGACGCCACCGGCTGGCAAGCGCACACGCTGCGCGGCACCTTTGCCGGGGCGTTGAAGAAGAAGCTGGGGCTGCTGATCAGCTCCCACAAGCCGCAGCAAGGCGAACGCATCTACCGGGTGGCAGGCAGGGTGGATGCGCAGGGCACGACCGGGCTGGCCAACGCTGTTTGAGGCCTGCCACCATGCACACCCTTGTCAATGCCGCCCGCGAGATGATCGAGGGCACCCTGGCCATGATCCACACCCATGGGGTGCGTGGTGAGCGCGAAGAGGACCTGGCCAGCGCCTTGCGTGAGCAGCAGGTCATCGAAGCTGACATCGCGCAGTTGCAGACCTTGCTGGAGGCCTGCCGCGAAATCGCCCGGATGAAGCATCCGAGCATCGAGCACTTACTGCGCCATCGGGGCTTTGGTTTCGAGGCCGATCGCATCGCTGACGTAGTGCTGGCCATCGAGGCCATCGATCATCAAAACAATCTCAGCATCCTTGCCCACAGTGGTAGGGCAGCGTCAGATGGATGCGACTGCTAGCAAAAAAGAATCAAAAAAAGATAGCAATTGACTTGGCTTCACAAGCGAACAGCGTCTTACTAGAGGCATCGCAACACACCCACCGGAGAACGACATGAGCACCACCATCGACCAGATTTTTGCCCTGATTGCCCAGAAGCACCTCTTGATCGACACCCTGGAAACGCGCAACTCAGACAGCCTGGACTTCCATGACGTCTCGGTCTGGGGTGTGCGCAGCGCCCTGGAAGCCGCCTTTCAAGCCGGAGTTGAGATGGGGGCGTCCATGCCAAAGCCGACTGAGTCAGAGATGGCCAACAGCTCAACTAATCACCACGAAGGAGCCTGACATGAGCACCATCACCCTCAACGCCACCCAGCACGCTGTCCTGGCCCATGCCATCCATCACACAGACGGCCGCATTGACTGGTTTCCAGAAAACATCAAGGGCGGCGCACGCCAGAAGGTGTTGCAAGGACTTTTTAACCGCGCCTTGATCACCCCACTCGGGTCAGACTGGCTGGTCGCCGCCGAGGGTTTTGACGCCCTGGGCTGCGCGCGCCCCACGGTTTGCCTGATGGCCCAAGACGATCACGAACTGGAGACCATCGTGGCGCAGGCCGAGGCAAGCTGGTCGCAAAAGGCGGATGCAGACCAAAGCGAAATCGCCACAGGTTGCGACGATGGCCTGTCTGGCACCGATGTACCAGAGTCGCCAATCGACGCCACACAGGGCGAACCGTTGCCAACGATAGCGCCCGTAGAGCAACCCGGCGACGCAGCGCAAGACGGCTTTGATCGCGCCGTCCAATGCGCCAAGGCGGGTGCTGCCATCCGCCAGGAGCGCGAGGAGCGCATTGCCAAAGTGCTGCAACGCGACAGCAAGCAGGCCACCATCTTGCAGATGCTCAGCCACCCGCAGGGCGCAACGATTGCGCAAATTTGCGAGGCAACTGGCTGGCAAGCGCACACCGTGCGCGGCACCTTTGCTGGCGCCTTCAAGAAAAAGCTGGGTCTGACCATCACCTCAGCCAAACCCCAGGGCGGCGTGCGCACCTATCACGCAACGATCTGAAAATTGATCAAGAAAAAGCCCAATCCAGAGGCCGCATCGCTTGGCTTCACAAGCAAACAGCGCGTTACTAGAGGCATCGCAACGATCAACCAAAAGGAGAGCACATCATGAACACCCCCCGCGAATTTCAAGCCCGGCACGCCGAACACCGCGCCCGTGAGGCCCTGGCCCAGGCCCGATCCACCCTGGAGCGCGCCCTGCGCGAGCTTGATCATTACACCAGCCGGTTCGAGGAAGCCGAGTCGCTGGGCGACAAGGCCGATGTGATGAACTGGACCTTGAACGAGCTGGCCTGCAACATCACCCCGAACCTGCGCCTGGACCTGATTGCCAGCGCGCAGGCCGAACTGGTGCGGGCCGACACGATGGCGTGAGGGCAGCATCAGGGCAGCGTGGGCCAAGCGCAAAAAGATTGAACAATTCGCTTGGCTTTCACCTCCCGAAGCGCGTTACTAGAGGCATCGCAACACACCAAGCAGGAGAGATTGAAATGACCAACGCCACACAAACCCTTCCCAGCCAGAACGAAGGATTTGGCTTTTGGGGCACCATGAACGAGCACGCCAGCGCCGCCTGGCCCATCGCATCGGCAACAATCGCCAGCGCCACCGGGTGCGAACCCGAGCAAGTCAGGGCCTTTTTGGACAGCCGATTTGGACGCCACTTTGCAGACGAGGTGCAAGACTGGCTGTGCGCAGGCAGCGACATTCAGGATGCCGTTGCCCAGACCACCCAACGCTGGATGAATTGGAAGATCAGCCGCTTCACCTCCAACGAATACGGCATCCCGCGCGACATGGCTTACTTGACCGGGTTTGTGGTGCAAGCGGCCATCCATGAAGAGTTTTTTGTCTGACGCAAGCGCAAGCCCTCAAAGGCCCGGCGCAGCAGGTACGACCTGATCAGTGAGACCACGGTAAACACCAGCCCGAAGGTCAGGTTGTCCTGCAGCGTGGCGTGCAGTCCAAACAGCGGGAACACCCAGTACTGCGTGGTGACCGCTACGATGTAGCCCACCAGCACGTTGGTGACTGACTCCACCAGAGACATCCAGCGCGATTGCTTCACAGTGCCACCTCGGCAGCCATCTCGTCGCTGGCGTTGGCGTTGGAGTTGGCGTTGGCGACCTCTATCGTGCCAACCAGGTCATCAAACTTCACCCCATCGGCTTCCCGCACCGCCTGTCCACCAGCAAATTGCTGCCAGCGCCGGACAATGGTGTCCACATATTTCGGATCGAGTTCCATCAGCCGCGCCTGACGGCCGGATTTCTCGCAGGCGATAACTGTCGTGCCCGATCCGCCGAATGGGTCGAGAACAATGTCACCTGGTCGGCTGGAATTGCGGATGGCCCGCTCGACCAGCTCCACGGGCTTCATCGTCGGGTGCAGGTCGTTCACACGCGGCTTGTTGAAATGCCACACGTCCCCCTGGTCGCGGTCACCGCACCAATGCCGGGTGGCGCCCTCGGGCCAGCCGTAGAGGATCGGCTCGTACTGACGCTGGTAGTCCGAGCGCCCCAGCGTGAAGGTGTTCTTGGCCCAGATGATGAAGGTGGACCACTTGCCACCGGCGGCGCGAAAGGCCGACTGCAGGGTGTCGAGCTCGGAAGACGACATAGCGATGTAGATCGCACCCTCGCAGTGCGCCACCACCGGTGTCAGCGCGGCTTTCAGGAACGGCCCGAAGTCCTCGCCCAGGTTGTCGTTGAGGATGGGCCGATGGGTGCCACGCATCTTGTCTTTGGCGCTGTTGGCATAGTTGACCGAATAGGGTGGGTCGCTGAAGCACATGTCAACCGGCGCGTCTTGCAACAGTGCCTCATAACTCTTGGCATCGGTGGCATCCCCACACAGCACGCGATGCCCGTTGCAGATCCAGACGTCACCCAGTTTGGAGACCGGCGTGAGCGGCACCTCGGGCGCGGCATCCTCATCGGTGTTGCCCTCGGTGGTGGTCTCTTCGCCGGCCATGATCTCCAGCAGCTCGTCAGCATCAAAGCCGGTGAGTGCCAGATCGAAGTCGGCCTGCATCAGGTCTTCCAGTTCCAGGCGCAGCAGATCATCGTCCCACTCGGCCCAGGTGGCCGAGCGATTGACCAGAATGCGAAAGGCCTTGATCTGCGTCTCGGTCAGATCGTCGGCGAGGATGACCGGCACATCTTCGAGGCCGAGATGCTGCGCAGCCTTATAGCGAAGATGGCCATCACAAATTTCGCCGGTGCTCTTGGCGATGATGGGGATGCGAAAGCCAAAGTCCCGAATGGCGCTGGCCATCTGGTCGATGGCATGATCGTTCTTCCTGGGATTTCTCGCGTACGGGACCAGACGGCTGATGGGCCAGGTTTCGAGTTTGAGTTCAGTGTGATGCATGGTTTCTCTGCCTGCCTGCCTCGGTCAGGCGAATGGTTGAATTGCGCCGCCCCAGGCGGTTCTTGTTGTGCCAGTCGCCATCACTGGCGCTGGTCACGCCTTGCGGTTCGCGTTCGGCTTTGACGGCTTGCCAATCCTGTCCGGTGGCCAGCAGGGTGACTGGCTGATCCGGGTGGTGTTGCAGCCAGCGGCGAATCGCCACGTCAACATATTCGGGAGCCAGCTCAGATGCCCTGACCGTGCGGGCGCAGGCTTCGCCGGCCAGGATCGTGGTGCCACTGCCACAGAAGGGCTCGAAGACGATCTCGCCGGGCGCGGTAAAAGATTCCATGACAAACTGCGGCAGGCCCAGCGGGAAGACGGCCGGATGATCGATCCCGTCACCGATTGAGCCGCGTTGCCGGGTGACGGTGATGACTGAATCGGGGATGCGGTGACTTTGGGTGACCTGACCGGCATGATGCCATTGGCTGCGCCCGCCATCTTTGCTGCGCAGACCTCCGGCGCTGCTGCCATCGCTGCGCAGATGGACATCCTGTCCGGCGTATTTGCACGGGACGGTCTTGTTTGGCTTTCTGCCTTGGCGGTTGAAGTGAAAAATGAACTCGTGGCGTGGCGCGAGGCGACCGGCCCAGTCGCCTGGAACGGGAACGCCTTGATCCCAGACATACCAACCGAAGAAGCGCCAGTGGTGTCTGGGCATCCACTTGAGCCAGTTGTCCCAGTAGGGGATCACCGAACCGTCACGATGCACCAGACCGAGATTGACCAGCATCTGGCCATCCTCGCGCAGCGCTGTCATGGCGGCTGCGAACACGCCGTTCATCAGCACGTCCCAGTCGGCGATGCCGCCGGTGGTGTAGTTGCGCTGGTTGGCGTAGGGCGGGCTGGTGAACAGCAGGGCAGCGGTTTCACCGGCCAGCAGTTTGGCAATGGAGGGTTTGTCGGCGGCGTCAGCGCAGATCAGGCGGTGTGAGCCAAGTTGCCACAGATCGCCGGGTCGGCTGATCACCATGGCCGGTGGGGTGAGATCGTCGGCGTCGGCGTCGGTGCCGGTGGTCTCTTCGGTCATGCCGCTCATGGACGAATTTGCTGGCGGCGTTGTTTCGCCGTTCGAGATCAAAACCACCTTCAGATAAGGCAGCGAGTTCGCTGGCGAGCAGTTCCTCGTTCCAACCGGCGGCTTCTGCCAGGCGGTTATCCGCGATGATGTAGGCACGGCGCTGGGTTGGGGTGAGGTGATCGAGCACCACCACCGGCACTGACTCAAGGCCGAGTTTCTTCGCGGCGGCCAAGCGACCATGGCCGGCCATGACCTCGCCTTCGCCGGACACCAGCATCGGCGAGATGAACCCGTACTCGACGATGCTACTGGCCAGCTCGGCGATCTGTGCCTCCGAATGGGTGCGGGCGTTTCTGTCGTAGGGCTTGAGCCGCTCCAGCGGCCACATCTCAATGCGGCTGGCCATGGTGGGGGTGAAATTCATCGGGCGAGGTCCTCCAGGGCTTCACGAATGGCGGCATCGAGGATGTCGGTGACGCCTCGGACATCCGGGCTTGCCACCACCAGGGCCACGATCTCGGGCGCTGCCTTGCGCGGGATCTGCTGCAGGCGGTCGCGCAACTGCCGAGCCAGTTGGAAATACTTGACGTCGACCTCGTTCTTGCTGATGAGCTTGTCCGTGCGTTCTTCGAAGTCGAGCTTGGCCAGGCGCGCGGCGTAGGTTTCACGCACGGCCCGGGCCTTGTGGTAATCGACGCCTCGGGCATCGTCGCTGGGCGTGGTCGAGGGCGCTGGTGACGCGGCGGGTCGTTCGGGACTGACCACCTTGGGGGTGACCACCTGCTGGGTGGTCGGCTGGCTGATGCGGGTGTGCTGCTCCCATTGGGCATCGGCTTTGGCTGCATCGATTTGCCCATCGGGCTCAGGATGGATGCGCCCGCTGGCAATGGCCTTCTGGACGGCGGACAGAGCCACACCGCGATGCCGGGCGTAGGCGCGCAAACTCATGCTCATCGGAATCTCCAAGCATTCGATGGCAGCCGGGGTGACCACTGACCACCTGACCACCTGACCACCTATTTTTTGTGTCTGACGCTAGGCAAGCGGGGCGGTTGGCGCGTCCCCCGCTTCCAGAATGGCCCGGGAGGACCCTAAATCGCTTCCCTCGGGGACTCTGGGCGTCAAACGTGCCCTGTCCTATACCTAGGGCCTCGACCTAGACCTTTATCCCTTTTCTCTCGTCCACCGGAGCACCTACAGCCCTAATCTGTCGACGGCGTTTTGGGCTGCTTGATCGACGTAGGGTCGGTATGCCCATAGCGGGCAGAGCGCTATGCTGCAGCCGCTGATTTCATTGCGCTGGTAGTTGCAGCAGGTCAGGCACTTGGCTTTGATGGCCTGGCGCGGTGAGGCGTTGCCTTCGAAGGCGCGCTGCAGCACTCCGCCAAAGCTGTTCGGGGCTGCGGCGATGTACGCCTGTTGCTTGTCGGTGAGTGTCGTCGTCATGTTCGTTCTCCTTTGTTCAAGTACGCGTCAGCTCTTGCCGCAATGCCCTCTCCATCTGCCGCTGGTACTCACGCAGGGCCACACTGCGCACGGTCTCGGCCATGCCAAAACGCGGCTGCACCTTGATCTGAGTCTTGGGCCGCAGCAGGTACAGCGCCAGGATGCGTTTCTCATCGCGGCGCTCGAACACCATCCCAGCCCGGTAAAAGACGGTAGGCTTGTTCTTGACTTGATCGAGCCACTGGCTTTTGGGGATCACGCGGCTCTGTGCCATCTCGCGCAACCGCCCGGCCGGGATGGGTCGCGCATCGGGATGGCTGCCACCACTCTCCTGCGCCGCCATGAAGCGATCGCGCGACCAGACCTCGGCCATCAGGGTGCGCGGCTTGGCTGGTGTGACGCCAATGCCCCGGCTGACCCAGGGGCGGCGCAGGTTGAAGCGCTCGGGCAGACCGGCGCGCACGGCATCGCGGGCATCGAAGGCGGTGCGGGTCAGCGCCTTGGCTGCGGCATCCGGGATGCGCTTGGCGGCAACGTCCGACAAGTACTCGGTGGCGTTGGCCACGTCGGCGGTGATGTCAAGTTTGAGCATCGGTGGGTTTACGGCGGCGTGGGGCAGGTGCTTCAGCGGGGGTAGCAGGCTCAGCCGGGATACCGGCCTGGCGTTCCAGAATCTGTTCAGCGGTGGCGGCATCGACCTCAACCGTCAGGCCGGGTTTGAGCGAGCGCACGCCGCCAGCGCCGGTGAGGACCACCGGACGGGTGATGATGAGTTTCATGGGAGTGTCTCCAGAGACGGAGCAGGTGGGGCGCGTGGCGTTGGCCAGGCCCAGAAAGCACAACACCCACCGGAACGAATCGGGTAGGCGCAATTATCAGCAGTACGGGATTAATGTAGCTTGTGGCATGCCAGCATTCAAGTGGGTTTTGCGGCAGCTGCTGAGATTTTTTTCAAAGCGGCTACAGGTACAGATCCTTGAACATCAGAATCGTGTCGCGCACCTTCTGACTTTGGCGTTCTTTCTTTTCTGAGAGGCTTTCAATGAAGCCGCTGCGCTCGTAAAAGTTCAGCACCGCCTCTTGGTTTACCGCATCGACCGTCAGCAGCCGCACTGCAAACGGGGCAGTGGAGACGATGCCGCAGATCAACTCGATGAGCGCCTCACCGATACCGCTACGCTGCAGTTCGGACATCACGGCCAGTTTGGTGATCTTGACTGCCGGGTAGTAGCTGATCGGCACATCAAACGGCAATCCAAGGTCGGTGCGCTCGCCACTGCTCAGATGCACCGAGTCGGCCGTCAGGCTAAAGTAGGCTGCCACAGCGCGGTGATCTTGGGCAAACACCACAACCGTGCTGGTCAGGCCGTGTGTATCGTAGTCGCGTGCATCTTCGCGCAGGAATTCGTCGAGTTGGGGGCGACCGCAGGAGAACTGGTTCAGAACCTCATCTTCAACATCGCGGATGTGTCGAAGGGTGAGGTTGTCTCGATCAATGGCCATTCGCCTTGGTAGGCAACGGCCGAGCGAAGGCTTGACGGGCAGACTCGGCCAGCGAGGCCAACTCGCAGCGGCGTTTTTCAGTCAGAGAGATGCCGCCGACGACCTTCAACAAGGCTCGGCTGGCTTCCACGCCCAACTTCGGTGTCGCTTTGAATGCTGCGGGTTTCATCAAAATACTCCATATCGAACGCCACCCGGTCTTGGGGTGACGTCCGAGATTATCCGCCAATCAGCCCGACCGGGCAAACGCGTGCGCTGGCGGTGGTCGGCGCGGTCGCACCTCTCGCTCGTAGCCGTAGTAGCGCGCAAGCATCCCCAAAGCGGCGATGAGGATGCCCTTGCCCTCCTCCTTGGACATGGCCTTGCCGCTCCAGCCCAGGCGAATTGACCAGTCCCTGACCGACATCTGCAACCCCGCCACGTACCACAGCGCTGACCCCGCCGGGCTGCTGTTGCCACCGACAGCCTCCAGCGCCTCCCGAACCGCTCTGGCCGCACCGGCGTTCTTCTCCACCATCATCTGCCCCGGTGTCGTCCCACCCGGCAGACCATCGAGCTTGGGGCTAGCGACACCGCTGGCAAAGGCCCGGGCAAAGTCCTGCGAGAACTGCTGCCCGGCGTCATGCATGGCACCGGTGATGCTGCCGTTTCTCAGCATCAGGGCCAGCGTGTCCACGCTGCGGTAGTGATCCGCTGGTTTGTGCTCATCGTCTTCTTCACGCACATAGCGGATCACACTGCCGTCAGGGCGGATGCGTTCATCGCCAATGCGCGGCTTCTTTTGCGCTGCCGCTCTGGCCCGTTGGGTCTTCTTGGTCATGACCGTCCCTCCCCGAGTTGGCCCAGGGTGGCCAGCGCACCGTCGCGACTGCGTTGGATGGTGATGGCTTTCGTTGTGGTGGCCAGCACCGTCCAGGTCTCGCCATCACCCCGGTCGATCACCTCGCCCTCGGCCCAGGGTGTGCTCTTGCGGGTGGCAGTGGTGCGCGCGCCGTAGAGTCGGGTGGCCAGACCGGTCAGGAACGCCCGGTCCCAGTCGTCATAGATGTCGTCCAACGGCACGACCACGATGCCTTGCTTGTGCCAGGCCGCCGCACGCATGGCGCGCAGTTCGTCGCTGCTGGCTGGTGTCTGGGGCGCCACCCTGCTCAGGGCGCAGGGGATGGAAACAGATGTCGGGTTCATGCGTGTGCTCCTTGCGTGTTCGGGGGAATGGTTTCGCTTGGGGGTATGGTTTCGCTTGGGGGTTGGGTTGGCGCCTTGGCGGGCGCACGCTTGTGCTGCGGCGCCTGATCAGCCAGATACCCGGCCTGGCGGGCGATGCGGCGCACGAAGTCGGGGTTCAGGCCTACCCAGTCGCACCAGGTCTGCAGGTCAGTGCCGAGAATGAAGTGGCGCGCTTGACGGCGCAGCCGACGGCTGCTCTGGCACAGACAGTCGACGATGGCCACGCTGATCACCGCCACCACCAGGCGCGACTCGGGGCAGCGCACGGCGGTGTGGCGGTTGAGGACTTTTTCCAGAATGCGCTGGCCGACCAGGGGTTTGGGTGGGCGCCAGTCATTCGTCAAGGGGCGTGACGCAGCTTGTTTGGCTTGCTTGGCTTGCTTCATCGCCCACCTCCCACGCGCTGCGTCTTGGGCGGCAAGCAGCCGTAGAGGCGCAGATAACGCTGCAGGCGCAGCAGTTCTTCACGCCGCGCATGAAAGCGCTGTGCGTTCTCACCGGCCACATCCGCTTGCGCCTGGCGGTTGATGGCCTGCACGCTGGCCGTGTGCAGATCGATCGCCAGCGCCACCTCTGGTTGCACGCTTGGATGTGCTGGCACCGCTGATGAGTGACGCGCGCCAAGCGCCTTCTCGCAGTCGATGAAGTAGCGGCGTGCCTGGCGACCTTTGGGTGTGCGCTCTACCATGGCGAGTTCCTTGGCCATGTCCAGGGTCAGCATGTAATCCGAACGCCATTTGGTGCCAGAGGGGAGCTGCTCGCCCGTTTGGGCGAGCAGGTAGTCCTGGTTTTGCTCAAAACCGTACTGACGGATGCGCAACTTGATCCAGTTCGTGAAGTCTTTGCCCACACCCAGGAAGTCATGCAACAGCCGCGCATCAACCAGTTGCGTGCGCTGCCCGCCGATGGCACCCGGGGTGACGGCGATCAAGGTGGTTGTGTTCATTGCACCCCTCCTTGATCCAGCGCCCAAGCGAGCAAGGCCAAGGCATCGGCCTCGTTGTCGTCGCTGTGGTTGAAACCCGCAGCACGCATGGCGGCGATGATCTCGGCTTTGCCGGCATTGCCTTTGCCGGTGGCGTGCTTCTTGATCGTGGCGCTGTGTACCGCTGCGTGCTCGATGCCGTGCTCGGCGCACCAGGCCTGCACGGTGGCCACACAGCCCACGGCGTACTCGGTGGCCGCACCACCCCGGTGGTGGGCCTGCTCGTAGAACACCGCTGCCAGATCGGGATAGGCCGCGCGCACGGTCTGCAGATGTGCGCGCAGGTGCAGGTAGCGCATCCCGGGCGATTCGCCCCGGCGCGGGGCAATGTCCCAGACGCCAGAGCTCACTTCACCAACTTCACCAACTTTGCCAATGGCCCAGCCGCAGCGTGAGCCCATGTCCAGTGCCAGGGTTCTCATTGCACATGCCTCCAAGTCTTGTTGCACGCAATCAGGCTCAGCGCCGAGACCGACACGCCGTAGGTCTGCGCCAGGGCGCGCTGCCTCTGCCCGCTGGCCAGCGCCTGGCGAATCAGCCCCACCTGGGCCTCGGTGAGCTTGGCGCTGGGAATCTGCGAGCCGCGCAGGCGTGTGCCGTGCAGGTCCTTGTGCGCATCGTTTTGAGCGGGGAGCAGCCAGGCGAGGTTGCTGGCGTGGTTGTGGAGCCGCTGGCCATCCAGATGCGCGACCTGGTGCTGCGCCGAAGGCTTGGGGCCGAGGAAGGCGAGTGCCACCAGTTGATGCACACCGAAGCGGCGCCGACGCCCGTCCTGGTGCAGGATGATCTGGGCGTAGCCGTTGGCGCGGATGAAGGGTGTCAAGACCCGGTGGGTGCGGCGGCAGCGAAAGCCCTGGCGGCGGCGCACGACGCCATCGACCGAGACGTCGTAGGCGCTGTAGCCTGGCACGGGCCGCCAGAGGGTGGCGCTGGCCTGTTGGCGCAGGCTGTGGCTCTGGCCTGAGGTGATGACGTGGATGACGTCGATGCATTGCGGGGCACGCTGCCCCAGCCCCGCAGGTGGGGTGACAGATAAGGTGATCACGATCGATCCTCCAAGGAACGCGTTAGCGACTTTGGAGGAGCGCGATCACAGACCGGGTCAGGGTCGGTGAGGCTCCCTCATGTCTGAATGGGATGAGGTGCGGGTACGTGCTGTGACAAAAAGTCGCAGCGCTTTGGAAGCAGTTGCCTGCTCCAGTCAAAAAAGTTTCTTCAATAGTTCATTCAAACTACGCGAGTCTCCCCAAAAAAGAGAGAGTTACTTCAATACTTATTTCTTTCAAGATAGATACCTTGTCTTTCAGACTGGTCATCTACCCCACTTTTGGGGGGTAGGTGTCTGTCTCTCTGTATAGGATGTGGCATTGAAATAAGCCTTGAAGTGATAAAACCCAATTTCAGGCAGCGGCCTCCTGCACGACTTTGATCCACTGCGTTGGCCGCCCCTTGCTTTGCAGCATCACGATCTCGGTCAGCTGGGCATCGGCCAGGGTGTGCAACACGCTTTCGCGCTGGCGGTGGTCCATGAACTGGGTGCGCCGGGTGAACTCGCTGCGCGACATACCGGCCTGACCGGCATCACGCAGAATTTTCAGGGCGCGCTTGTGCAGCGACTCGACCTGGTTCTCCGACACCCGCGCTGTGGCCTCCCGAATGGTCAGTTCAGCGCAGTGGCTCGACAGCATGATGGCCCAGCGCGCATCTTCAACCTCGATCAGCGGATTGACCGGATCGCGCGACACCGCCCGGATGAGCGCCAGCTTGGTGGCGTTTTCTTCTATGCGCGCCAGAATCGACGAATAGCCGCTGCCGCGCGAGATGCGTAGGCGAGCGACCATATCCTGGTCCAGCAGCCGAAACGCCTCCCGCGCATCCTCAGTCATCGCCACGACCCGTGGCTGCACCAGCACTTCATCGACTGCACCGATGTTGGTCAGGTTGCCACTCAACTTCCCGCCCCCTTCGTGGATCAGGATCAGCCGGTCGATCAACGCCTGCGGCGGCTCAATCACCCCGAAGACCGCGTTGCTGTCCGGGAAGTCCTCCTCGCTCTCAAGGATTAGAAAGCGCGCCAGCGACCCGTCTGCCACGTTGGCTGCCTGCAACGCCTGCCAGAAATGCAGCGGTGTGGTGGTGCCGTAGATACAGACACAGGGCTGCTGAATCTGGCGGTGCGCATTGTTGTCTTGGTTGCTGGCAAACTCCACGCCAAAGTAGGTGGTGCCCGCCGTGGTGTAGAGCTCGGTCAGCAAGTCCAGAATCTCGCTGATGTAGCGCGGTGAGCGCTTGCGGTCAGTGGCAGCTGAGAGAAACATGCCGAACTCGTCGAGCTGGAACAGCGACGCTGGCTGACGTTGAATGGCCGTCAGCAACCCCGAACCTGAAGCGATCTTGTTGCCGCCCAGGTACTGCAGCAAGTTGGCCCTGCGGAACAACTCGTTGATCACCACCCGGCTGTGGTTTTTGCCAGCGCCACTCTCGGCGATACCGACCACATACAGGTTGGAGCGCGTATTGTTCTCGGTACGGTACTTGCGCCCCATCAACGCACCCACGGCGCACAGGCTTGCGCCCAGCGCCAACACCGGCTGCGGACGTTTTGCAGTGTCTGCCATCAGCGTCATCAGATCAGCAATCACGCCACCGACCTGATTCCAGCCTTCAGGCAACGGCGTATGCGCCGGCAATGACTCAGCACTTTGCTCCGCAGAGATTGGCGTATCCGACCTCAAAGCCTCAATCAAACCCTGCGCCGGATGCACCCCGGCGGGTACAAGCTCGCCATCAAGCTGCAAATCCGCCGCCGGATGCCAGCCATGGTCCAAGGCCAGCTTGTACAGCGTGCCCGCACCAATGCGCTGCGGTGCAAAGCTGCGCCAGGCCTTGGCGCTGGTCTTGGGCTCAAACTTCTGGCTGCTCGCTGACCAGGCCTCAAACAGCGGCCAGCCCGCATCGCCCAGCGCGCCCTTGATCGCCATGCCCATGCGCACCCAACTGTCATAGTCCAGATCGGCATTGACGATGTGCCGCAGCGCATCCTCGACTGCCGCATAGGTGCCGCGCTGCTGGGGCAGATTGGCGTAGCCATCCATGCTCTGACAGCCCCCTGTCTGGCGCCCCACCCCCAGCGTCTTGGGGCGCAGGTCTTGTGGAATCAGCGCATAGGCTTCTTGGGCGAATTCGCGTGCCTGGGCTTCGGTGATCACCGGCAACTCGTCCAGACTCAGATCAGCCAGCGTGCTCACCGGCCAGTCATAGGGTAGCCCGGTATCGGGATGGATGCCGTAGGCCACAAACTGCTGGCCCAAGCCCAGCACCTCGATCGGCGGGTACTTGAAACCGGCAAAGGGCTGCGCTGCGCGATAGACCAAGAGGCGCTTCGGGGCGCGGCCAATGCGCACCGCTGGCGTGTTGCCCAGCATCCGCTTGGCCAGCCCCTCGATCTGCGCACTGATTTGGGGCTCGAGCACATCGATGTCGATGCCAATGAGCACGCCACAGGCCATGCCAATGCCCGACTGCGGCCAGTCAGCCCAGATATCGACCTCATGCTCGGTGGTGGCTCGCTCGCAGTGGCGACTCCACTTGGGGTAGTCATGCCAGGCCCCCTGGCGGTACATGCCGGGCTTTTTGCTGCCGGGCTGAATCGGCAGCAGGGCATAACCCCGCTCGACCAGCGTGGGGCCCAGTTGGGCCATGTAGTTGGGTGTTGTCATCCTGTGTCTCCTTAAAACGGCGGGTCGTCGGCATAGGCCGCACTGAGGTGGTCTCGAAAGGCGCTGACAATCACCTCCACCAGCGTGGCCCACTCCTGGGTAGAGAAGCGCGCCAGGTCGGTCTTGGCCAGCGACTCGATGTAGGCACCGCCTTGGGCACTGGCAGCAGCAAGTGCATGGATTTCGTACTGATTGGCATCGATCACGACACATCTCCAGAGATAAAGCGTTCGCCAACGATCTGGGTGTAGCGGCCATTTGGGCGCACGGCGATCTGCGCCGGGCAGCGCAGTCGCTGGGTCAGTGGCAAGGCGTCTTCCACCTTGTCTGGCATCGGCACGCCTGGCGCGCGCTGCGTCCACCAAGCCCGCGCCTTCAAACGCGCATAGCCCGCGTGCTCCAGACACACCCATTCGCTGTGGTGGGTCAGGCCACTCCAGTAGTCCACCCGCAAAGACGGCGGCTTGCCGGGTTTGTCGTGGCGGGCGTAACTGACCCGGCTGACATCGATCCACTGCGGCTTCGGGTTGCTCAGCACATCCAGCGTGCTGGCCTTGGGCTCGATCTTTGGGGTGGGCGGTGGAAATCCATGGCCGCAGTCCGGGCAGGTGCGCACCGAGGCATGCACGAGGCTGTGGCAATCCGGGCAGGCTTTCACCGGCGCCTCGCCCTCACCCTGCCCCGGGCGCTTCGGGCGGATCCCATCGATGGGGCCGTGGCGGGCGACATTGCCAGCAAAGTCCAGCACCAGGCAGTTGGTCTTGCCCGGTGCCAGGCGGCAGCCGCGTCCGACGATCTGCACATACAAGCCCGCCGATTGGGTCGGGCGCAGCATGGCGATCAGGTCCACACCCGGTGCGTTAAAACCCGTGGTCAGCACGTTGGCGTTGGTCAGGCACTGGATGCGCCCGGTCTTGAAGGCCTCGATCAGCGCCTCGCGCTCAAGGCTCGGGGTATCGCCAACGATGGTCTCGCAGGTGATGCCCCGGGCACGCAAGGCATCGCGCACATGAAAGGCATGAGCCACCCCGGCGCAAAACACCAGCCAACTCTTGCGATCCTGCCCGTAGGAGAGGATTTCCGCGACGGCCGATGTGGTGATCGCATCCTGGTCGATAGCGGCTTCCAGGTCTTTGGCGATGAACTCACCTGCGCGGGTGCCCACCCGGCTGAGATCAAGCGCGGTGACCATGCGTTTGGAGATCAGCGGTGCCAGAAACCCCGCATTGATCAGCTCGCGCACCGAGACCTCGAAGGCGATGTCGGTGAACACCGCGTCCTTGCCCTCGTCGAGTCGGCCCGAGTCCAGCCGGTACGGCGTGGCGGTAAAGCCAATCACCTTCATGAGCGGGTTCTGGCGCTTCAAGCCATCGAGGAAGCGCCGGTACAGCGTGTTGCTCGAGCGCGGGATCAGGTGCGCCTCGTCGATCAGCACCAGGTCAACATGCCCCACAGCCGCCACATGGCGGGCAATGGACTGGATGCCGGCAAACAGGATGCGCGCACCAATGTCACGCTGCTTCAGACCGGCCGAGTAGATGCCCGCCGGGGCTTCGGGCCACAGGCGCAAGAGCTCGGCGTGGTTCTGCTCGATCAGCTCACGGACATGGGTGACGATCAGGATGCGCTGATCGGGCCAGGCCTTGAGCACACCTTCGACAAAGCTGGCCATGACCAAGGATTTGCCCCCAGCGGTCGGGATGACCAGACAGACGTCACCCTTGTCGCGCTCGTAGTAGTCGTAGATGGCCTGGATGGCAGCCGTCTGGTAGGGGCGAAGACTCAGGCGCATGGTCTGCCCTCCCCAGCCGAGCCAGCACCCACACTGGCACTGACCCCCGCCAGCTTGTCAAACCCGGTATCACGCCAGCGCAGCCCCTCGCCAAACAGGTACTCCACCCAGCCATCTCCCGCGTCGATCTGCTCACCGGGCACCAGCGCTGGCAGATACAGGTGCGCGGTGCAAGCTTGGCGCTGGTCAAATTCACTCAAAGGCCGCTGGTGCAAGGTACAGTGCCAGCCGCCTTCAACCGGCGCCGAGTGCAGGCAGGTGCGGCAGTTGACCTCGGCTGCCGTCTGCCCATGACACACCGGCGCGTGGTCGCACAGCCGACACTGGTACCAGGCCGGGTCGTTGCTGATGCGCGGGGCCGGTTGGTTGGCAAAGATCACCCGCTGGGCCTTGTCCAGCAGGCCCTGGGCGAAGACGGCATCGTGCTCGATGCGCTCGACATACAGGTCGTCGGTGTCCTTGCATACCGCCAGGTACATGGCGCGCGTGAGACCCGTCAGGTGCATATAAATCTGCATCTGCGCAAAGTGCTGCGGTTTGGATGGCCGCACCCCTTTGGCGGCCAGGTCGCTGAAGCTCTTGGCCGAGTGGGTCTTGAATTCGAGCACATGCCAGGTCTTGGGGGCTTCGGGCAGGTTGATCGCGATACCGTCGAGCGAGCCGCCAAAGTGCCCGCCATGGGCTTGCACCCGGATCTGCCGGCCGGTGTCGGGGTCGACTTCGAGCACGGTAGCCCCGATGCTGCGCAGGTTTCTGACCAGCCGCGCTTCTTCGCGCTGGCCGGTCTCAAACAGTCGCAGCAACCGTCCGGGGTGGCGCGCACGGGTAGTCCAGCGAAAGTCAAACCACAGCGCCCGCTCGCAGTCCTTGCCGATCAGGGAGGCACCCAGGTGCGCACGAAAACCGCTATCAGCCTGGGCTTCGTAGGCGGCAAAGATGGCCTCGCGCGTGGGGCTGGTCAGGGTGGGCAATTCAGCCATGGCTTACCTCCTGGTCGTCGTGCAGCAGACGGGCGCGTTGCAGCAGAGCCGCCCAGCGCGCGTCATCGCATTCGGCGCGCATGGCCTCGATCAGCGCATCCTTGAAACGCTCGCGCGGGGATTGGCCAGCCTTGGGTGTGAGCTCAAGCAGGCGGGCAGCGACGCGGGCATGCGTTTCCTGCTTCAGGCGCAGCGCGG